>JACCDV010206889.1_pt1 | contig 257524 bp, 235 predicted proteins | sample 7446131 | NCBI WGS metagenome assembly JACCDV01 (sample SAMN15323448, study PRJNA562643) | freshwater metagenome | isolation source: river surface water | place: USA:Blue River Watershed | collected 2017-08-17 | reverse complement strand
TAAAGCAAAAAAGAATTGAACCTTTGCCACCAGAACATTATGAGAAGTATTATTTAACAACTGAAGAGATTGAGAAGAAAAACAATTTCAGAGAGAAATTTGTCGCACTGACCGGTTGAATCCGGCTGCCTCATGCATGTGTACGAAGGTATATAATTTGAAGTCTTTTGTCAACGACCTGAATTCAAATTATTACTGGAATCGATTGGAGGAGATGGGAAAGGTCAGGTTGCGAAATCGTGTATACTTCAAGTCACAACACAGGAAGGAATGACATGAAAAATATCGCAACCTGACCTTCGAAGATCGAATTCATATTTTCATTACTATCTTTTCCCTAACTTGAAGTCGGTTTGTGAAATAGATAGGCTGCTTGAGAACTTTGCTTAGTACTTTTTTGAGTTGCGTAATTAAGTACAGAACCCCTGACGACTATTTATTTAAATCGTGCACATCCTGCATATGAATGACGTGCGATCCTATTCAAAACAAAATATAGCGAAGTTTGCACTTCCTATGTTCTGAGTGCCGCGGACATAAGCTTGTGGGCACAATCCCTATTATATTCCTCATTCGTGGCATGTGCGATCAGACAGAAAATGAAAAAACTAAGCTTCGTTAAAAACGTATGCCAATGCCAGCTTCAAGAACAAGCCAGTACTGCGGTTTAAAATAATATCGCATGCCAAGCTTAAGTGGCATGCTGGAGCTAAGTGGAACTTGTAGCCCGCCGCCAAAAGTAATGCCAACGTAATTCCCTGAGTCCGTTAGGCCGTTGTTGGGGTCGTCTCTTTCCTCAGAAGTTAATATAAATCTTGAGTAATGAATTCCTGCAACAAAATAGGCATTTAATCCCTGGGCCATAATTTCGCCACGATAATTAGCATCAAACGTATAGGCTCTATCGGGATCGTTGTGCTGAACAATAGCTCCAACCTCAACAGCCCCTGCACCTACTTTGTATGCTGAGCGTAGCCCTATGATGCTAAGAGTTCCTGGAGTCCCGTATAAATCGTAAGGTAAATTTTTTCCAATAACAGGAGTGAATTCTAGTTTGTAAGCGGCAAAACCTGTGGAGCTGCCTTGCGAAAACGCAGGTGCATGCAAGACCACAATAAGGCCTATAAGCAGCAGCTTAAGAATTCTGTTACGGAATAACATCTATACTATCGTTCGGCATTTCTTTTGAGTATATTGAGGCCTATGAGCCAGATCATTTGGCGTAGTAGTCGTCAATTTCCTAACACCAGATCTGCAATGCGTTGGTGGCGCAATAAGCGTCTATCGGATTTGCCTTTTCGGGGTTTTATATGGATTGTGCACGGCTTGGGTGAACATTCTGGCAGATATGATGAAGTTGCTAACTTTTTAGCAGGCTTGGACTTCGACGTTGTTTCTATTGATTTGCCTGGTCATGGATTGAGTCGGTCTGAAGGTGACCAGTCGAAACTTCCCTCTATTCATGAGGCGGTTACAGAGCTCCAGGACACGTTACACTATTGGTTAACAGAAGGGCCACTGTCTCGAAGAGGATTGGCTCAGTATCCATGGTTCTTGGTTGGGCATAGTTTGGGCGCCTTGATTTCTCTGAGTTGGATTCTTAAGGGCAAAAGCCCAGAGTTTACAGATTATGATTTTGCAAAACGTGCTTTTATTTCTGCGCCGCCTTTGAGGTTGAGAATGCCGGTGCCTGCTTGGAAAAAAGCTTTGGCTGAAGGAATTCGTGGTTGGTTGCCAGATTTGAAGCTCAACAATGAAATTGATCCCTCATACTTGTCCTATGATCCTATTAATATTTCCAGATACCAATCAGATCCCTTGAATCACCCTTACGCAAGCCCAAAGCTTTTTTTGTCTGTTCTAGAGGCTACTGCGGATGTGTGGAACAGGCCGCAAGACATAGAAATCCCCATTTTTTTAGGAGTTGGTCGTGATGATGGCATTGTAGATCCTTCTTCTGTTAAAGAGTATTACGACAAATTGGGCACCCATAAAGCATTTCAAGAATATGCTCATTCCAAGCATGAAATTTTAAACGATGTTGAAAGACAAAAAGTATTTGAAGGACTAGCGAGTTGGTTTTTATGACAAGCGATACAAAGAAAGCCGTATTGAATGCACTGAAAAATAGAGCGGTGAACACTGGCATTGAAGTGAAGTTGGCGAGCGGAAAAATTTCCAATATTTATGTCGATTCTAAAAAGCTGACTTTGCACGGACCATCCTTGGATTTAGTTTCAAAACTGTATTGCGATTTTTTATTCTCTACTCCACATCGAGCGAAATCGGTGGCAGGAGTCAGTGTTGGTGGTGATCCTTTAGTGGCCGGGGTTATTTTGGAGGCCCACCGTCGAGGAATTGACGTTGAGGGACTGTTGGTTCGTAAAGAAACGAAAAGTCATGGGTTAAGCCAGGGTAGGGCTGTGGAAGGCGCTAAAGCCAGCCCCGCTCTTTATCCGCTTTGGTTGCTTGAAGATGTCGTGAGCACAGGTAAATCCTCGCTTGAGGCCATTCGGAATATGAAAAAGGAAGGGTATCAGTTGCAAGGCTTGCTTTGCTTGGTTGATCGAGAAATGGGCGGATTAGAAAGCGTCAAAAAAGAAGCGAGCATAGAGGCGGTCTCTTTGTTTAAACTATCAGAGCTGGAAGTATGAATATGATGAATTATATAAACGCTTTTTTAATGAGTTTTGTTTTGGTGTCGTGCGCAGCATTCCAAGCTATGCGATCGCCGTCTCAAGATTACCGCGCTTTTGTTGAAGGGCGTTTAAGCACTGAAAAAGTTTATGATGCTGGACGATTAATGCTCGCAGCTCAAATCTTGCCTATTGATGAATCGTTGAGAAGTGAACAAATGAAAGTCAGTCCTACGCAGGTCGTTTCTGTTGACCAAGAAAAAAAGCAATTTATCATTGCTGTGAATAGTTTTTATCTTTCCTCGCTTCGTAATGACCAAATTCAGTTTTTCCTAAGCCGTAGCGGAGAAGAGCTGCTGCCAGTGCACGTGGTTGAAATTACAGATGCAAGCGTGATTGAAACGCTATACTCATTTGCCTCGCACCACTATCGAGTGTTCCAAGTTAGTTTTTCAGGAGATATTGCCAACCCCGTGGTTGGTTATGATCAATTAAAGGTCGCCGTTCCTGGTTCTGCACTACAAGTGAAAACAAAGGAGATTTGATTAGCATGAAAAAATTGTCTCGTGCGCTCTTGATGACCAGTTTAACGTTATTGGGAATTTCCTTTGTCGGAGTGGAGCTCATTGCAAAATTTTACAATGGTCAAAATTCTAAAATACATAGCCTAGAGGATTTTCTCTTAGGTCCTCAGTTGTTCTTTGCAGCCATTGCTATGGCCTTAGCTTCATTGCTTATTCGCTTGTTGTCTTCAGACGCAGAAAAAGAGTTGGCTGTTGAAGAGTTGCTTGAAGAAAACCACAATGTCGCTGCCACAACTTCTGAGGTCGTGAATGGACCCTCTTTTGCGCCATCTTTGCAAGATAGACAAATCAATGCTGATGAACTGCATTTTATGGAAGATGCTAGTATTGCTGAAATACCTGCACCTGCCATTCCTCAAATTGTGAGTCAGATTTCGGAAAAGGCGACGTATGCTTATGACGCTCCTCGAATGCCTTTGCAATTGGCGCTGCCAACTCATCAGGATTTTTCAGACATTCAAGATGCCTCAGACGTGCTACGTCTCGCTTGTACTTTGATTTCCAGGCATTATGAAAATGCTCCTTGTATTTTTTTCCAGTATTCTGCAAGCGATCGCAGTTTAATGGGAACTCACCGCGATCCCGCTCGTTTTTTTTCGGCGGTGCAGCCGCGTATTTTAATTCCATCTGAAATAGAGAAAACATCGGCAGCTGTAGGGACTTATTTGTCAAAACTAGCTGAGGATGTGGTCTTTTTAGATTTTTGTGAACGGGCTAGAAACTTAGACCAGTTCATGGCTCCAGATGGAGTCTGGAATTTTTCCGTACTCAAGGGGCGAGATGGGCCTTTGGGAGTATTTGCTGTGTGGACTATGGGTACAGAACGCGCAGAACCTGTTTGGTTGAATTTATTTACCGATAAAGTCGCCCTACATTACGAGAATGCTCAATTGCAGTACCGCCTAGATCAGGTACAAGAAACGGAAGAAACTACTGGGCTGCTCACTCAGCATAAGTTCATATCGCGTGTAAAAGCAGAACTTAGTCGCTCTCGTAGGCTGCAAAACCCGTTGTGTCTTGTCCTCATTACTTTTCAGGCCGATTCCAATTCTGTCTCTATGATGAAAGTTGCAGAATTCATCCAAACATTGAAGCGATCTTTCCGGGAAACAGATTTTGTAGGCCGTCTATCAAGCCAATCTATTTCTGTGGCAATGTTGGATGCCCCACTAACTGAAGCCTTAGCAAAGCTTGATCGTGTTGTTCAAAATAGCCAAGAACAATTTCCTCAGTTTCGATTGAAACTTGCGGTGGCTGAGTATCCTCGTCATGCCACGACGGCTGAAGAGCTGCTGGCCATTCTTCAAAATACGAATGCTAATTCTGGGCTGAACATGGACGCAAAGGCTGAAATTGTAGTGGCTAAGCCACGAGATGGATTTGTGCCTGCGTTTCAGCCAAGCAACGGTTAACTTGCTGTAATTTTTATATTCCAAAGGCTTGCGTTGTGCCTGACGTCATGAATTTGACGATTTTGAAAATAGTTTTATAGTCCTACGTCGTTTCAGCCGAAAAGAACACTAGATGAAGTCTATTGTTCTAAGATTGTTATTGGTTGTGTTTTTCATACCAATGCTAAGCCATGCTCAATCACAAACTCGTGTTGGCCAATTGCTTGATGAAAAATCAGAAATCGCTTTCATCCAAAGATACTTAAACATAAGTCCTGAAGAAAAACTTGAAATCAATGAAATTGCAAAAGTGGAGTTGCCTTCATTAGCCTTTGTAAAGGCGGTTGGAGTGGCTCAGCGCCGCGGAGATTTTAAGCAAAAAGATAATTTTGAATGGGTTCAAAAGCCAATCACTGCAAAAGTAGTTGTTGAGCGACAAAGTTGTCAGAGTGAAGAAAAAAAACAATTCTTCGAGCAAACACAACAGGTAAAAGCGTCGTGGTGGCAATCAGCTAAGCAAATGATTGTCAAAGCGTTATGCCCAGAATGCACTGTGAATCGTCAAGTGGCGGCGTCAACTCTTGAGTATAGGCCAAATGTTCAGCGTATGATGAATGAAGATGGCGAGTGTATTGAAGGCGTACAGATAAGCTTGCTAGTCAAAGGATTAAGTGGCGCTCAGGCGTCTGTGTCTCGTAAAACTGTAGCTCGTTATACACCATCTGAGTGGCAGCACATGATTGGAAGCTATTCTCCTGCGTGGAAATTTTTTATTCGAAGCCTTTGGCAGGTCGCAGAAGAAAGCTTCTCTGAGGATGAACGTTACTCGTCAACTGTGGCAAAACGTTTGCACGCCTTAGAACTAATTGATGACCCTGAAAATTATGAACCGCAAAAAATTTCACAACTCATTGCTTTCTTGGAAAGGCAACAACATGTTGGCGTTGGTGACGGTTGTAGGCTGGCAATGGATTTTGTAGAAAAAACTAAGCGCTCTATTTTCTTTTCAGAGCAAGATTTAGCTCAGTGTCCTGAGCTTGGTAAACTAAGGGAACTGCCTAATCCTAAAATGGCTCAAGTTAAGGTTCAGCGAATTGAGCGCATGACGGTTTCGAGTACGGCAAAACAATATGACGAGAGAATCAGGCATTTGCTAAAGCGCTTAAGCTCTCGAGTGCAGGATGCCTCTTTAAAAAAAGTACTAGAATACAGAGTGCAAAGAAGTGATTTTCAAACAGAACTTGTGCCGCGTTTGCAAAAAACAGTAGAGAAAAAAAATCTTGAAGGATTGGCGTATTACAAAGCAATTAATGAAAATTCTCGTAAGGTCATAGCAAAAATGATTGAAAGCCCGCATTTAAAAACTATGTTGAAGGCGGAGTGGTTGGTGACAAGGCAAATGTCCTTATTGATGAGCGACTTGCATGCTGCCTTAAAAAGCTCAACATTAAGTGTTTTTGGTGACCGTGAAGATTTGCAAGTTTTAAGGCAAAACAAGCAGTATGTAGAAACGGTATATTCTGAAATTAGCCGCCAAATTGGCCCTTCATCGCAGCAATTCTTAAAGTCTGTAGCGTCTCGCTGAACGAATTTGCATTCCTAACTGATAAAGAGTTCTTTGAAAGCTAGCATCTACAGGACCAAAAGCGGCATCAAAAATAGGGTGGCGCCTGGGTCCTTTGGGGAGAGTAAATCCATGGCCGAGATTTGGGACTATGCTTACTGAGCAATTTTGTTTTTTTCTCATTCGACAGGTCTGCTGAAGGCGTTGCGCGTCCTGAGCACGTGTTTGAATGTCTAGCGCGCCAGTGAAAACGTAAATATTTTGAGGATAGGCAGAGACTCTATTGTGACTTGGCCCTCGTGCAAAAACATCACGCCATAGTAAAAAGTTTTTTGCACGCTCGTAGCTGGCTTTTTTTTCAGGATCTTGCCTGAGAGAATTTTCAATCTCTAAGTAAGAGACTTGTTCTTGTCCTTGCTGCCAATCCCAACGAAACTCAGGCCACAAGCTTGCTTCTGCTTTGCTCACAAAACCGTCTTTATTTCGATCCACATCTCGAGCTACAAAAAAATCAATCCAACGTTTATACAGCTGCCACTCCACAATGGTTGACCAGTCCTCTCCCGCGTATCCAAGTAGAATGGCACCTCTAATGCTTGGATCTATTGCTAAGTAATCTATGGTGACTTGCGACCCTTCAGAGTAACCCATGATGTAAATTTGGCTTGGGTCAACGTTGCTTTGTGATTTTAAAAATGAAACGGCATGGCCAACGTTGTCTACAAGTTGCTGCCAGCGAAGATTGGTGTACAAAGATTTATCGTAAAACCATTCTTTATCCCAACCACGAAAAAACTCCACTCCAGGTTTTCCTAAAGATAGTACGGGGATTCCCGCTTGGAAAAAAGGAAGCAAAACTTCATAAGAAAAAGAGTGATCTTTCCCATCGGCAGAAGCTGAGGCGTGCATCATAGTTTCAGGTCCGTGGGCTCCAGCGCCAGGGATAAATAAAATGGCAGGAGACTTCATGCCCGCTGTAGTCGTTGGCATTGTCCAAAGGGCTCGTGATTGATGTGGGCCGATGTGTATTTTTTGTTGAAGGGCTTGGCTAGAAATGGAGAGCAGTCCAATGGTGGCTGCTAAAAGTAATTTTTGCATGCGTAGTTGTTATTAGTGTTTAACTTGTGCTTAGGCAAGGTGCCCCTATTGAGTGTCTAGAAGTGTCTGAAATCCGTAGTTTTCTGGCAGAAAAGCGAAAGTAATTAAAACGCCATTTTTGTATAAATGCCTCAACAAATGATTCACGCTGAATCAAATTAAACACGGAGGTTTATAATGAAAACAATATTAGCTACTTTGGTCATGGTCTTTTCACTTTTAAGTGTGGGCGCTCAAGCACAGGTATCACGTGATCTATTGGGAGCATTGCCCACAAGCGTTGGTCCTTTTCCTGCCTATCAAGAGCATGCTGACGGCGGCGCCATTGCGCTAAAAGGGGCTGTAATTCAGAACGGATTGTTTGAAAAAACAATTTATTTGGAATTAGAGATTGCCAATATTGATTGGCGTCGAGATGTCTATGTCGTGAATCACTCCAATGAAGCGAATCGTAATAACCGTGAAACTCAAGCCATCTTTGTGAAGTCATACAAGGATTATGCCTGGACACAAAAGCGCACGGCCATTTTGTATGTTGATGATGTTCCGGGAAACAGGGCTCGTTTTTTGATTCAAACCTCGGCAATTGCTCGAGCCTCTGTCATAGATGTGTATGTAAAAATGGGAGGACGTCAGTATTCAACACGCATTAAGGCAAGATCGTTCTAAAGCGTGTTACTTCATCCATCCTTTTTTGCGGAACCAAAAATAAATTCCTAGCAGCACAAAACCCATAAGTGAAAGTGCTGCGGGGTAGCCATAGGTCCATTTGATTTCAGGCATGAATTCAAAATTCATCCCATAAATGCCTGCTATCAAATTAAGTGGCATAAAAAACACGGAGAAAATTGTTAAAAAGCGCATGACCTCATTGGTTTTATGTGAGGCTTCGTTGAGCTTATTTGAGGAAAGAGTCAAATGCAGGTTTAACAAGTTGTTGGTGTTGTCGAGTAGTTCATCGGCATAAAAAAACATGTTATCTAGAGTATCTTTTAAATCCTGAACACTGGCATTTTGATCGGTTCTTATCGTATGAAAGCGGTTAATGCTATCAAGCGATAGTCTGAGGACTCGTTTAAAGACGGAACCTTTTCTTTTGATGTAATAGCCGTCGTGCAAAGAGATCTTTTTGGAAGGAGAGGTGTCGAAGATGCTCATCTCGAATGTCTCCATTTGAGCGAGGGCATCGTCGATAGGTTGCTGATAAGAGGAGAAAACGGCACTTAAAATATCGTAGAGTGGGGCAAAGGTGCTGTTGCTAGATGTTTCAATGGCATCTTGGCTTAAGAGAGTTTCAGAAGACCATTTTTCACGTAGCGGAACGAAGTAATGCTGGTCTTTGCGATGAATAGAAATGAGAACATGTTGAGATGAAAAAATAGCAACTTTTCTAGTGAGCTCTTGTACGGTATCGGCGTCTTTATGTGCTTTTTCATCAAATGCCCTAACTACAAAAAAATCCATGCCTTCAACTCGTTCAAATTTTGGTAAGTGCTTGGGGTCAAGGCAGTCTTTTAAAAGTGGTGCTGGCAGTTTATAGCTAGCGGCAAGCTCTTTGATTTCTGCAGCATTTGGGTTCACGACATCAAGCCAAACAAAACCCGTATCTTTCCATGCAGGATGAATCATTTTGCGAATCATGTGCATATGATAGCACAGAGCTTAAACTTTTTTCGTTTTTGAATATTATAGTCATTATTTGAAGTTGAATAAATTGTATTGCAGGTTACACTAACGGAATGAAACAATTAAAAAACGTTTGCATGGTATCTTTTTTGCTATTGTCATCAGTTTGTTTTTCACACGTGGCCAAATCAGAGTGGCGTAAAACAACAGATCATCGCTATCTCTTCAATAAAACATTTACTCATAATGAAATTAACGGGTGTTGGGGAGTTGCTAACGCAGCAGGATTTTCTGTGCGTCCTTGGAGTAATGGCTACGCTAAAATTATAAGCCCGCTACCTTATGTTGGCCAAAATAAATATTGGTTTGCCAAAGTTAGTGTGTCCTACAAACGTTTCAATAGTGAATATTTAATTTCGCCAAACAAAGAAAACATAATTCCTGGTTTTTTCTATGGATTTCATCGTTCTAACAAATCAGATTTCGCCTTTTCATATATAGAACCAGATGCATATTTAAAATCAAGAAAGATATCCTCTGAGTTCAATCCGCTGCAAAAGAATGCGAATGCTGGTGACCCATTTTGGGATAGTGTACTTTATCCAGAGTATCCGAATCGAGCAGCCGATCCTAATGTGGGGTGGAACGATTTTGCAGGCACAGATCCATCCACTATGAAGAACGGCTTACTCGTTGATGCGTTAATTAGAAAGTACTGGAACATACAAGTCCAGAACGGAGAATCTAGGCCATATGTGCTCAAGGTGCGTATCAATCAAGAGATGAATGCACTTGAAGTTTATTACCCATGCATATTGCCTGCAAGTGTAGCTTTCGCGGCTTATTCTGATGTAGCAGACATTGAAAATCTATCAATTAATATTGATGCTCATATTCTCTAACTAGGCCGCCTTAGCTTCTTCAGTAGGAATACTAACGTATCCTGCACACTTATAAACTTTCACGAGGTCTTCTTTGCCTTTGGCTTTTGTTTCAATAGGTTCTTCAAAGGCAAAGAGATTCTCTGGTAAAAGTTGCTTTGTGGATTCTGAAACCAGTAAATCGGTAAAGTTTTCTTTTGTTAAAGATTCTAAACGGCTTGCCGTGTTCACGGTATCACCAATGACGGTGTACTCCATTCGTTTAGGTGAGCCAATATTGCCGGCAATAACAATGCCACTATTTAAGCCCATTCCAATTTTAAGTTCTTCGTCATTTCTGGCTTTACGTTTCTCATTTAAAACAGCCAGCCGCTCTCTCATTTCAAGACAGGCACGCATGGCGTTTTCGGCATCTTTTTGCGGGTGATTTGAACCAATACCCCAAATCGCCATAATGGCATCGCCGACATACTTGTCGACTACACCTTGGTATTTTTCAATGACATCAACCATCTCGGACATGTACTCGTTGAGCATTTCAACGACTTGCTCTGGCTGCATTTTTTCTGACTTCGTTGTGAAGGAACGAATATCAGAGAAGAATACGGTAACAGGAATTCGTTCACCTCCTAAGTGCGATTTTTGATTATTCAGCAATTGATCGACAACAGCCTTAGAGTGAAACTTTCCAAAAACGCTTTTAATACGGTCTCGTTCTTCAAGCCCGCGAGCCATAGAGTTGAAGGTTTTTGTGAGCACGGCGAGCTCATCTCGCGAACTTGCTTTGAGTTGAACCGAGAAATCACCACTGGCGACTTTGATGGCCATGTCAGTTAGGGCACGAATGGGACGTCCGAAGCTTTCAGCAAAAAATATAGCGAAAATAAAAGCCAATGCCAGAATGCTTAAGCCAAGGTAAATGGACCTCTTGGTCACATGTCGAGGCGCTTCAAAGGCGCGTTCTTCAGGTAGTAATACACCGACACATAGATCAGCTATTCCAGCTTTGGCGTAAGATCCAAGGTAACGTTTGCCTTTTTGATTCTGCACGCTAACGGTTCCTTGGGAAGCAACTGATTTTGATCCGTCAATTAGTGCGTTAGGAATTTGCTTGTCTAAATCAATGCCTTCACCTGGTATGGTGTTGGATCTAAAAACCAGCTGCCCATTGGAGCTGAACATAAATATTTCAGAGACTCCATCGCTTTTGAATGTTTGAGAGAATAGTTTGGGCTCCAACAAAATGAGAATCGATTTTTGAACTATGCCATCTAGTTCCAGAAGAGGCGCTAGTACGGAAGTTGTCTTGTTGCCTGCTTCACTGGTATGAAAAAATTTTAACTGAGAAGTGCTTAATTCTTTGGCTTGTTGGACGGGGAAAACCCAACCAGAAGTCATTGAATCGTTTTGAGCTGCTGAAAGTTCAATCATTTGGCTTTGATGATCGAAAACCTGTATTCCTAAAACTGAGCTGTCCCCATCAAGCAGAACTTTGAGTTGGGAATTGCGTTTTTCAGATGTGGGCTCAAACGTGTAAACTTGTTTGACCCAAGATCTTGATTTGTCCAGAGTTTGTTCAATTTCTCTACGGAACTGCAAGCTAATTCGGTCAGCTGTCTCCGTTGCGCTATTAAAAATAAATGAAACAGCTTGTTCTGTGTAGAGTGAGCTCGACATCCATACAACCGAGGCAATGCCAGAAATGAGCAACAGGGCCGAGGCCCACTGAAGTTTTGCTCGAATGCTTCCAACAAAGTACTTAGTCCAATTCAATTGTTTCATTTCCAAGAAGCTGTATCGGTCTAAATCATCAAAAAAAGAGTCATAAAATTGGCAGATGATTTATTAAAAATCTTACCGATAGGTAGTCGTTAAAACTATGAATCATGACCGAGGGTACAGCATTGGGCTTGTTTTGGCGGCTGGGGGGGTGTTCTTCCTTGGAGTGGCTTTGTATTACCGAGATGTGAAATTTTCAAAGGTACAAGACCAAGCGGAATTCGCCATAGGCCAGCTGACAGAAGTAGAGTCTGAAGTGACGCGCAAACCTCCTGCTCGCTTGTTGTGGCTTCCTATGAACCAATCTGATTTGGTCTATGAACGTGATGCTATTCGAACGGGGCCAGATTCCAGTGTACGCATCCAACTGAACAATCAAAGTGAAATTGACTTGCAGCCCGATTCTTTGGTGGTTTTAGAAACAGAGCAGAAGAACTTAACAGTCAAAGTAGCCAAGGGAGACCTCCTACTTAAGGGAACTATTCGAGCTAAACTTTCTGATACACTTGAGATTGTTTCTAATGATAAAAATTCTCAGGCAAGTCTTCAAAAAAGTGGTGATGGTTATTTCAACGTTCAGAGTAATAAGGGTTCTCTCACGCTGCTTTCTGGCTTGGAATCAAAAACAATTCAAAAAGGAAGCCAAGCAAGAATAAATGCGGCAGAGTCTGGTGGAAAAATTGAAGTAAAACAATTTCCTTTTATACGACAAGAGCCAATTGACGGGCAAAAATTACTTGTTGAGCGTGGACGAGAATTAAATTTTAAAATTGAATCCAATGGTGATTATTCAGGAGATACGCCTGAAAACATTGTTTTAGTCATTTCTACAGATAAAAGTTTTAAGAAAAATCGTACAGAAGTACCTTGGAGTATTGGCAGTTCTCTAAAAGCGCAACTTAAGGAAGGGCACTACTACTGGAAACTCATTCGAGGTCAAAATAAGGAAGATTATACCAGTGTAGGTAGTTTTGCTGTGGAGTGGCCACAACAATTGAGTTGGTTGAACGTCTCAGAAGATGGTGTTGCTTTAACATATCAAAAAGAAGGCGTGGATCTTCATTTGAGATGGAAGTCTGTGCGAGGGGTTAAAAACTATGGCCTTAAATTCTACGCAGGCGATGAGCTTATAGAAAGTTTGCAGGTGAGTAGGAATGAATGGTCCAGTGCAAGACAAAAAAATAAACTATGGGAGTATTTGCAAAAAGAAGGCCTTCAAAAGCAAGGTAACTTTCGAGTGCAGTTGAGTGCCTCATTAAATTCACAAGCAGAGGTTACAGCAATTGAAGCAAAATTGCGTGTGATGGATGATCGTTTACCTGAGGCTCCGCTTAATTTTAGAGTGGAAGCTTCAGAAGATAATGATGAAATTGCTCTGAGATGGGATTTGGCAAAAGACAACGCTTCACTAAGCTTTAGCGAAGTTATTATTGGCAATATGCAATACCAAAAGAAGATTCTAGAAACGGAAGAGACAAAGTTAGTTCTGAAAAGCGATCAGCTATATCAAGCGACTCTCAATACAAAGGATAGTCCAAAAATCAGGGTTCAAGGAGCTAACGGCAAATGGAGCTCATGGGCTGAGTTGAAAGGATTTGATAGGGAGAAGTTTGCTCTTGCGCATTTTATTTCAAAACCGCCACAGGCATTATATCCAAGCGAGCAAAGTCGAATTATTCCCGATAAGGAAAGCGTAGAATTTTCTTGGGATTTTCAAGCCAATCAGTATCATCAACCAGAGGGTTTTGAACTTGTTCTCTTCGATGTGAAGAACAATAAGAAAACGATTCATAAAGCTGATTCTAATACTATGAAAGTCGCGACACCTCGAAGTGGTCAATACAAATGGCAAGTGCGTAGCGTTTGGAAAAACGAGCAGTTTAGTCCTTATAGTTTGTGGCGTAGTTTTGATGTGTTGAAGCCAAAGGCATTGGAGCCGCCAAAGTTAAGAATTCCTGCTAGTATAAAACAAAAAGAAATGAAGAAGAGATCGCGCTAATGAAAATTAAAGCTATTTTCTTGGGACTACTGTTGCTAAGCACTTTGACGAAAGCCGCAGAATTTAACTTTGAATGGGACGTCATGCCTGATGCAAAGTTGTATGAATATGAAATTTCTGAAGGATCTGACTTTAAAAAAGATGCTTTAATTAAACAAGGCACGACTTCTGATACGAAAATTGATTTTAATTTAAGAGCCGGCATTTATTATGTCAGAATACGCTCCATTGCAAAAGACGGCTCTCCTGGGCGCTGGAGTAGTCCGCTAAGGCATGTTTTGTCGGGTGCGGCCCCGATTGTTCAGCTGCCAAAAGAAAAAGAGGTTATTGAAGTTCCTAGCGAACAAACACCAATCTTTTTTTCATGGGCTTCTGTTGAGGATGCTTCTGACTATGATGTTAAAATTTACCGTGCACAAAAACTTGTAAAATCGCAAACAGTTCAGACTGCCTCGGTCAGCATTGGTGGCTTGGGCTTTGGAAAATTTTCTTTTGAAATTATTTCGCGAGTGAACGGTGAGCCCATTTCAAAAACAGAATTGATTGAATTTGAAGTCAAAAAAACTGCAATGCCAAGGCCAAGAATACTGGAACCGCTTGAGAGTGAGATTGTCACGGCTGGTGAAATTCGCAAGTTGCGATGGGCGAGGCAAATTCCAGGTGATAAAACTACGGTTGAAATATTAAGGCTTAGCCCTGAGCCGCGAGGCATTTTGCAAAGTTATGAGCTCAATGGCGTTGAGGAAATGGATTTACCTGCACTTTTGCCAGGTCGCTATCAATTGACTGTTAAAGATCAGCACCCAAAAGTAGCCGATGCTTTCTCAAAACACTCTGTGACTGTAGTTGTTGAGAAAGATCCCTTGGGACGCTACTCAAAAAAACTAGGAGCATTTCTGAGAATTTTTGGTGGCCCAAGCATGGGCTGGATGGCTCACCAAAATAAATTATTTTCAAATCCGAATGAATATGCCGTGGATCGCGGTTCTGCTTCAAATTGGAATGTTCGATTGGAGTCGAGATTGCCGTGGATTGACTATGGGCTTTTGTTGGATTCCTACACAATCAACCATAATAACTATTTGTTGACCCATGGAGTGACAGGAATTGTGAGTACTGGCGAACCACAAAAAATATCTATTAATGATTATGGTGTAAGGCTTGGAACTTGGAAGCATTTTCCTTCGAATCACCCAAACCGTGAAATGAAAGCTAAGGCAGCTCTGGCCTTCAATGAGTATAAACAATACAAAGCTGCAGTTACTGAGGTGACTCCTCATGTGGTTAATTTTCGCAGCTATGGTGTGTGGGCGGCTTTTGAGGTTTTGTTTACATTTCCTCAGACAAAGTGGGATGTGTTTAGCGAACTGAGTACTCATATTCCGTTGTTTGCAGAGGGTAATCATTTGGCTAAAGGTTGGGTTTTTCCCTTTCCTAGTTTGCATGGAACGGGATACGTCAGACGTAAGTTTTGGGACGATTATAGATGGCTTTTAGGTCTTGATGTGCACCTTGAAACAATTTGGATTAGTGAAAAAGGAGCCGCCAAAACAAAGCATGATTTTGTTTATTGGGGTCCACGCATTGGTTTGCAGTGGGAATTTTAGAATGTCATTTAAACAGGTTTTGTATGTTTCATTATTGTTGTTGTGTTTTCCAGAATTTTCTTACTCTCAAGGAAAACAAGAAGGTGTGTTGAGTTCTCTTTTTAAGAAAACTGCTTCTAAAAAAGAAGATCCACCACGTTTGGCATACTCGTCTGCAAGTTATGGCTTGCCCACGGATCTTCCTGCAGCACTAACTGTTGTCTTTGACATGAATCATGATCGCTACCCTGACTTGATGTTTTTTCATTTTTTTTCTGAAAAAGCGTATGCTTTTTTAAATCAAAGAGGAAAGAAATTTACACCGCTTAAAATTAAAGGCGTCGAGCTTAAGCCATTTGAGCGCTTTGAATTTGTGAGAGGTTTGTATGGTGATGAGCGAGTAGGAGCAGTTTTGATAAAAACAGGATCAAAAAATCCACTCGTTCATGGAAGTTTGCAGTTTTTTACTGCAGAAGTTCGTGATGATGCCTTAGTTTTTGAAACCTATAAAGAATTCCCTGAGCTCAAAGGATTGGATCAGCTGTCGGATGTTTTATTTGTAGATGATAATATGGATGGGCTCTTAGATATTTTTGTTTCGCGTTGGTACAGCTATTCGCCACGGCAAAGTAATGAAGAGGCTATGGGGCCTGTTTATTTAAGAGCTGTTCGTGAAAAAGGTGCTGTCATATATAAGGATCTTACAAAGGAAGTGGGTCTTAAGCAGACCTCTCTTCCATTAACTGCTCAGAGTTCAGCAGTGCCTAATTTTGAGTTAAGTGCTTGCGATATCAATAACGATTCTAAGCTTGAAATATTGTATCCAGGTTATGGTCGGCGCTGGAACCAAATGCATCAGCTGCAACCCAATGGTCAGTATAAAAACATAGCTCGTGAGCTTGGTTATCATGGTGACAACAATGGCCAGAATCACCATCTTGAAAATGGGAATAGCTACACTGCGGTTTGCGCAGATGCGGACAATGATGGTCATTTTGATTTATTCCAAGGTGAAATTACGCATGAATGGGCCGGGTCAAAATCTGATTTGTCGGCCATGCTTTGGAATCGTTTTCCAAAGGTATTTTTGAGAGATTTCAATTTTCCACGTCCTAATAAATTTAAAAATCAGGGCGATTTAGGTGCCGATTTTGGTGATGTGGATTTGGATGGTTGGCAGGATTTGCTAGTTGGAAACACGGATTACCCTCCTGAGACCACATTGTTATTGTGGCATCAGAAATCTCCTAGAGTTTTTGAGGATTGGTCCAAAAGTTTTCAACCAACAATCACAAATCCCCAAGGAGTTGTTTTTTTTGATATGGATTTAGATGGAGATTTGGATGTTTTGACTGCTCAATCGCCAATGAGAGCGCCTGCCAATTTTGTTTTAGGTATACATCTATTTAAAAATCACCTTATTGAGGAGTCAAAAGACCCAATGTCATGGCTTGAAATTATTTTAGATGGCCGGGCATACGGAGCCCCTTACACTCCTGTTGGTACAAGGGTTGAGGTGACGCTGCCTTCAGGACAAAAATTAGCACGCATGCTTTTGCCAAGTAATGGTAGGTTAACTCAGCGACCCGAAACACTTCATTTTGGATTGGGTCACACAGTTAAAGAGTTTGATCATGTACCTGTTGAAATTAAATGGCCTGGTGGCAAGGTTAGAAGCTTCAAAACTATGGTGAATCGAGTGTTGAAAATCGATTAAATGACTATGGAGTGTATTTAAAGAAGTCAGCTACTTTGTCTTCACTGGTATTTCCAGCACCGTCATCTGTCATGTCCATGCCTCCTATAATGTAAAATGCACCATTTGCAGAGACGCCATCAGTATAGGCTCTTTCTGTGTTGGAAGGTGATGTCAACTGTGTCCATGAAAGTGTGACAGGGTTAAAAGAGTAGATGTCCTTGTAGTCTATTCCCGCAGTGCCTGCAGATACACTGTCATTTTCAGAACTTCGTCCGGCAAAGACATAAATTAAACCATTGAGTGTTGTGGTAGCAGAGCCCCAACGAGCACTGGGAGTAGTGCCGGTAAAGCTAGTATCAACTCGTGTCCAGGTGTTGTCGGTGATGTCATATTTGAACCAGTCGCTTAGCGCGCCTGTGGATGTTCCATTATTTCCTAGACCTATGTAAGCTTCATCTCCAACAATTCCAGAAACGGCGAGTGATCTAGCTGAAGGGCCAGTTCCTGTGGGACTTAGATTTGTTACAGTATTTGTGGCAGGGCTATACTTAAATAAAGAGTTAGAATTACCTCCTGATGTGTACCCACCAAAAATATAAATTTCGTCGTTATAAACCCAGCTTGTGTGGTGAGCGCGCGCTGTGGGTGCTGCGCCGCCGCCAGCAATGGTCGGGCTGAGTTCGTTCCACGTTCCACCATCTCCCGTAGATGCATCTTCACCAGTGGGGTCGTACTCAAACCATTTGCTGCAGTAAGTTCCTCCGCTACAGCTACTAACACCACCATAAACATACATTTTTCCATTTACAAAGTTAGCTGTGTGATCCCAACTTACAGGAACTGCGTCGCTTCCTGGTTGAAATGAAGAAATGGAATACCATGTGTTATTGCTTGTATTGAATACGGTTAACGAATTATTGGTTCCAAACTCTGCATTACCGCCAAACATGTATATGTTGTTTCCATTGGCAGCTAAAGAAGTAGAGTGAATAGTTTGAGAGTGTCCAGTGAGATTTGTCCAAGGGCTTCTGGGCTCCATCCACCATACTTTGACCTCATCAAGTGATGAAAAATAATCAAGATCACTGTCGTGTGGGTAAGAACCGCTGCTTGGGTTTGCTAATGGGTTGCCACTTGGAAGCATGGTCATTGAACTTACAGCACTATGGCTGGGTCGAATGCTCACAGCGGTATGAGTATAGCCATCAAAAGTAGCTTGAACATAGCCATTACTCTTTTCTTCCACGTCCATAATGAAAGTATGAGGCGTACTTAAGCCGCCTGTTGGTTTTGAAGGAAGAGTTATGTAGGCAACTTCGCTGCCAGCTAATTTGATACTGATTTTGGTATTGCTCGTGAAAAGTACGCAGACATCATTGGAGCCATTGCAATTACCTTGAGTAAAAAGATAGCGATTTTCAGCGTATACAGCTGGGTTTGTAAAATCAAATGTAACGGGCAAATATAAAATACTTTGAAATTTTATTCGCGTATGAGTTAGAAACTCCCCTGAGAAAGTAATGTACGGATACCACATGGGGTGTCCGTAGCCTGATCCACTTTCAGCAAGTGTTGGTTCGCGAATACCTTTTTTACCATTAGAAAATGTGATGATACTTGGTTGGTATGTGGGGAACCATGGCACCCCATAACTTCCATCACTAATCCATGCGCCTGATTCATTATTACCTGTATAGGTTGTGCCATCGCTTGCTGAGGCATCTTCGAAATCTTCCACGTAGACTAAATCTCCTAGATTTGGAGAACTGGGCGCGCTGGAGCTTGTAACGGCAATTGCTGAAGAGCAGGCACTTAGTGTAGCTAAGCTTCCATCGCTGCTGTTGATTTTGAAAGTATAAGAATTCCCGGCCGTTGCTGTGTAGTTGTGGCTTGTGGCAGCAGCGGATAAGTTCTGTGTGCTGGTTATGCTTCCTGAACAATTATTAGTCGCATATATGTTGATGGTTTGTGCTGACAAATCTGCTGCAGTGGATTTTGTCCAGCTCGCAGTAATGGTAGTGCTCGTTGTAGATGAGCCCTGCGTCCAGCTTAAACTAGTCGCAGCTGCTGGTGAAAAGTTGATTGTGTAAGTGCTCATGTTACGGCAGCTTGTTGTGCTTTGGTTGCCAGCGGTGTCGGTACTTGTAATGGCGTAGCTATAAGAAATAGATGTTCCTTCTGTGACACCACTAACGTCGACATTATAACTCGTATCATCAGCTGGATTATCGTTAACTGTTGTGATGAGCCCATCATCGCAACCAGCGTTGTTGTATATTTTTATAGCCTGAGTTGCTAAATCTGATGAGCTAGACAGGGCCCAGCTAAGAGCAATAGTTGTATTACCAGCGGTATAGGAATCAGCCAAACTTGAGGCGTTGTTAGGTGCCGTTTGATCAATGGTTAGCGCGCTAGAACATGAAGATGCAACTGTTCCAGTAGGCAGAACACTTGTAATTTTATAGGAGTAGGTTCCTGCCGCGGGTGCTGTAACGGCTAAGCTTGTAGTGGCGTTGTTACTAATGCTGGTGTCGGTTGCATATGCTGTTCCTGAGCAATTGCTATTGCTGTAAAAGGCAATTGATAACGAATCAAATGTGCTTCCATTTGTCCAAGAAGCTGTGATGTTGAGTGTGTTTGTTGGAGAGCTTTGCGTCCAACCAAGAGAGCTTGCGGCTGTAGGAACATAATGTGTGACTGAGTTGTCTGTTGCGCTTGATGTGGTGTTGTTGTTGCCGGCAACGTCAGTTACAAGATTTGCGGCAATACTTGGAATAATTGTACCTGATGTCGTAATGCTAGTGGCGCTTAAAGTGAATGTGATGTGATCTCCAGAGTCGCTAATGCTCCAACCACTAACACTGGCACTTCCATTTTGAGTAATGTCAGCTGTAGTGAATGTTGCAGGGGTTATGGCTTCACTAAAAACGACGGTAAATAAAATAGGCACTGCAATAGTGGGATCAATTTGCGAAGTAGATTGATTGATGGTCACTGTGGGCGCTGTGGTGTCATAGGTGAGTGCGCTTGAGCACGTGGAACTAACCGAATTGCCCTGTGCATCGAGACTAAAGACTTTAAATGAATAAGAAGTGCCCGAGCTCATTCCTGTTAGAGTTCTGCTTTGTGCGCTGGCACTTAGTGTAATTTCAGATCCAAAAGTTGCACTGCAACTGCCAGTGTAAAATTGAATTTTTTGAGAGTTTAGTAATGTAGAAGATGATTTAGTCCAATTTGCAGTTACGGTACCTGTGTTTGTTGGCGAGCTTTGCGTCCAGCTTAAACTGCTTGCAGCATCTGCATTGTTGTTATCGGAACTGGTGCCCGAATCACTGACCGTGCTGCTAGAGGTTGTTGTGCTTTCCCCGTCACTTACGGTGGCCCCTAATTTTTCACAGGCGGATGCGAATAGTAGTGTAAAAGCCAGGAAAACTGGATTGGCACAGCTATGACGCATTGTATAAATAATATCTGTTTTATGACTAGAGATAGTGAAAAATTGCATAAGGCTTGGAATTGCTTAGCTGCTATTTTTTCTTCATGAAATCTTCATATTTGGTCTCTAAATAGAGGCTCTTTACTGCTTGTAACTACTCAATATTGCATATGAAAAATCCGAAAAGAAGATTGTGCAAGCAATCGTAAACACGGCCACTAAGGATGTTCAACTATGAAGACAAAACAGGTCAAGCGACTACGCATTCCTGTTCGTTTTCAGATTGCGTCGTTGCTTGCCATTTTTGTGAGTGCCGTGGCCTTGGTTTCCATAAAATTGAATTCCGATTTTATTGAACAAGACAAGGTTCTTACGGTTCGAGAATTTCAAACTTTATCGGTTGATCATTTGGCGTCGAAGGTACGTGATAGGTTCATGCAAGTTCGTCAAGAATTGCGAAGTCAAATTCGTCCTTTGCTTTTGCAAGGGGCACAAGACGTTAAACTTGAAGCGGATCGTTGGGCTTACCTTGAATTTAAGGGCAAAGAATGGACGCAAAAAGATTTTTCTAAAGATAATATTTTAAATTTAAAACAAAAACTTTCTTTGGATCAAACGGAAAATCCTTCTACATTTCGAGTGAGCATTTCAAATGATTCTGAGTGGGTTGTATTTCAAGATCCCATCACTGTCAGAAAGGATGGGGTGGATCAGGTGGATTTGTCTACAGCCGTGGTGAGTTCTCGTTACTTGTTAGGTGATGCTTTTCACATTGATCGTGGAGTTTTAAAAGGTGTTGTAGCATTGGCGAAACCGGGCAAGGCGCCTGAGGTCTGGCGAGCTAGCTTAGAGGGCAAAAAAGAATTTGAAAATATTTTATCTAGAATGAGTGAGAGTGATAAAAAACAATTTGATCACTCTGAGCGCGCAGAAGCAAAAACAGTTTTAATGAGCCAAAATGCCGATGAAAGCATTCTTGCTTTTGCTCCAGTCAAGCTAGAGGTTGATGGTGTCCGTTTAGTGATTGTTTCATTTATTTTAAAATCAGATTTGTTGGCTAGTTTTAGAAGGCTGCTCATTCAGCAGGGATTCTGGATCGTTTCACTTGTGGGTATTGGTCTGATGTTTGCGATGTGGCTCTCGCGTCGGATGTCTAAGCCTCTTGAGGATCTCGTTGCTGCAACAAAACAACTTGAGACGGGGGATTTTAAGGTAAGAGTTCAGACAACTCGAGCCGATGAAATTGGTGACTTGTCTGCTGCTTTCAACCACATGGGGCAATCCTTGCATGAACGTGAAGAGTCACTTAAGGCAGCTCAAAATGCCTTAATACAAAGTGAAAAACTAGCCGCGCTTGGCACACTTAGCGCCGGCATTACCCATGAGGTAAAAAATCCGTTAGCAGGAATTCTTGGACATGCTGAGCTCGCTGTGCAAGCGCTTAAAAAATTAAATATACCGGAAAACTTAAAAGTATGGGGCAATCTTGAAACGATACAAAAAGAAGTGAAGCGTTGTCGTGGAATTATTGATGGCCTCATGAGGTTTTCAAGAAAAGAAAAAGCAGTTTTTGAAGAGATGGATTTGGAAATTGTTGCCCTGGAGTCGTTGTCACTAGTGGAACACCATCTTGGATTGTCCGGAATTAAAATTGAGAAAAACTTCGATGCTTCTCTATGGATGATTCAAGGTCATCACAACCAAGTTGAACAAGTGTTGCTCAATATGATGCAAAATGCCGGCCAGGCTATGGGCAAGAATGGCGTACTTCGTGTGTCGACTAAATATTACGCAGATCCATCTGAAGCTCCTGTGGGAAGACTTGTTGCTTATCAAAATGAATTCTTTAAAGGACCGTTTTGCCGTGTTGCCATTCAAGACAATGGTAGCGGTATGAGTGAAGAAGTTCAGAAAAAAATATTCGAACCATTTTTTACGACAAAGCCTGCTGGTGTTGGTACGGGGTTGGGCTTATCGGTAACAATGGGAATTTTAAACGATCACAAGGCTCGAGTGAGCTTAAATAGTGCGCCTGGTGAAGGGACCGTATTCTTTATAGATTTTATGGCTCAGTGTGAGCGCAAGCCTGAAGTTGTTGAGCGCATCAAAGAAATCAACGAGCGTAAGGGTAAAGCAGAGAGTTTGTCTAAGCAACTGCACGATGTGGCCCCCAACATGTTTACTGAATCTAAGAACCTCACAAATGGTGATGGTCAAGTGGCGACGTCTCATGCAGACGTTATTGTGTTTAAGGCAAGTTTGAAGTTGCCGTATCCTCAATCTGAAGTGAACAGAAAAAAAGTAGCAATTGATAAAACTTTTAAAATTCCTAGCGTTCGTAGCGCTACAGATCTTAAAAATATTGAAAATCAATTTGTTGAAGCAGAGAAAAGTTTAACCAAAGATGTTTTGTCAGATGAGCAAAAGAAGGTTTCAGGGATATGATTTTTGAACCAAATTATAATGACTATTTAGTTTTGATTTGTGATGATGAATCATCCATTAGGGAAATGCTTACAGAAGCACTTCAAACATGGGGCTTTCAAGTGATGTCAGCTGCCAATGGTGAGGAGGCGCTGCTTAAGCTAGAGCAAGGAAAATTGCCGCATATTGTTTTAACGGACATTATGATGGGTGGTATTACCGGTATTGAACTTGCAAAAAAGGTAAAACAAATTAGCCCTGAAATTGAATGTATCATCATGACGAGTCATGGAAGCTTTGACACTGCGGTTGAGGCTTTGCGCATAGGTGTGCATGACTACTTGACCAAGCCATTTGACAATCTAGACGATGTTAAATCCACGCTAAATCACGTGTGTGAGCGAATTTATATGCGCTATTACACTGAGTATTTGGTTGTTCAAATGAAGAAGAAAAATGAAGACATCTCTTTACTCAATCAAATGAGTTTAGAGTTGGCGCAGAACTTGGATTTTAAACACGTCTTAGAAATTGGATCCAAAGGTTTTAAAAATGGCTTTAACTACGATAGCTGCTTATTTTATGAGTGGAATGCGCAACAGCAAAATCTACAATTTTGTTGTGCGTACCCTCATGAATTTTCACCGCCAAATTTGAATCCCATTACTGTAGAGCTAGGTGAGAATGAAGTCTTGTCACAAGAGACAATTCAGAAAATCTCTAATGAGTTAAATACAGAACATCTGAGCTATTCTGTATTAAAAGATAGAAACGGCTTGCGAGGTGTCTTTGTTGGAGTGGGAAGAATGGCTGGGGATTTATCTGAGAAAGTTTTGAGCGATCAATATTTGCGCGTCATATCTACAGCATTGGAGAATGCTGAATTGCATGGAAAAGTCGTGGAAGCCTCTATTCGAGACGGTTTGACGGGATTGTTTAATGTTAGGCACTTCAAAGAACTCGCTCAAAGAGAGTTGATGAAGTCTAAACGCTTAAAGCACCCTATGAGTTTGCTGTTCTTTGATGTTGACCATTTTAAAAAGTATAATGATGGCAACGGTCACCAGGCCGGAGATGATTTATTAAGACAATTAGGTGAAATACTAAGAGCGACGTTTCGCAAAACAGACATTGTAGCAAGATATGGCGGTGAGGAATTCACTGTACTTTTGCCACATACACCATTTGCTGATGCTCTAATGAAGGCGGATGCTTTGCGTGAGCAAATTCAAAAAACCGCATTTGCTTTTGCAGAAAAGCAGCCACTTGGTTTTGTTAGTGTTTCCATTGGTGTTGTGGAATACCCTACTCATGGCAATGAACTATCTTCAATGATTGAAATTGCTGACCAAGCTTTATACGCAGCCAAGAGAACATCACGTAACGTCGTTGAGGCAGGTGTTGTTCCCGAAGGTTATATTGCTGAATTCGAAAGCCAGAGAGTGACAAAGCCTGTGCAAGTGACAGAACTTGCAGCTACGCCCGTGACTGTGACAGAGTCTACAACTGAAGCTGCGCAGGTAACGGAACCAAGTCCTGTAGCGGAATCTGGTGAAACAACAGTTGAATTTACTGAAGGCACAGTGGAATCCGATGAAGGAAAAGAGGCGGCTTAAAATTTACAGCCCGCTTTGCCTAGCGACTGTCTCCATTTCTTTTCCCAAGATCCCGCTTCTTCATCTTCTTTGGCGAGTTTTCCTAAGTAACCAATGAGGACTTTACCTTCTTTGCATCGTTTTTCTCTGACGTATCGACTAAGCAGTTGTTCTGAGCTGACTGTTCGTGGGCCTTGAATGTAGCTAGGTTTAACTTTGATAAACTGTGGTTTTACGACTGGCTCGCTGATGGCTTTAGGTGGAGTTTCTAAGGCTGTGTTTTCTAGTTTATTTGGCTCTGATTTTTCTAAGTTTTCAAAAGAGCTCAAATCAATGACTTCACTTGACTCTGCGGCTTGCATGTCAGTAACGGATGCTGGTCCACGACTTACAGAAGGAGTCATGACTATGGGTTCATCGAGCTCAGTGCTAGCAAGTGCTTGCTTTGGTTTTTCAGCTTCCTGAGCAGGTGCAATTTTAGCTTCTTCCTCTACTGATTCGTTCTGAACAGAAGACTTCTCCTCTGTTGTTTGTGCTTGCGCTAATTTTGGTGTTTCTTGAAATAAGGCTTCTAGACTTGTTTCTTCGTCTTCTGGGGCTTCTACTTTTGCTTCTACTGTAGGTTTCGGGTTGGAGACAATGGCAACTTCTGTAGCTTTTTTATTGTTTTCTTGTCTCACGCGAATGACTTTTAATTTTGGAATTTTAATTTTTTTAAGCACCTTACGTTTTTGCAACTGACCGCCTTTAGACGATTCAATTTCTTTAGCCGTGGCCTCACCTTCCAGCATCACCATTGACAGAGAACCTCGATGCTCGCTGTCGACATCTAAAAGTAGAGTTGAGTTTTCTGTTAATTCGATAAGTGTTGTTTCTCCAAGTAGTAAGCTCATTTTTGAGTCAGCGGATGTGGTTAGTAATGTTTTTGAGCGCAACGCCAAATGCTTTCTTGCAGGAATGGCAACAAACTCCGAGTTGGGTCTCATTGCAGCGTCACCTTGAATGTCGATGATTTTTCCAATCACAGCTTCTTGATCTTCTTTGATGCCGACTAAGCGGTCTAACTGAGGACGAATTGCAGAGTTATAATAAGGAATGTATGAACCTAGAGTATCTGCATGTTCCGAAGCACCAAAATAGGAGTAGCCAATACATGCAAAAAATACAAAGCCCACAATAAACATGGGCATGGCTAGTTTGGAAATGTATCTCACAAGTACGTTTCGACATTTTCCATAGATAAATCAACGCGCTGTCAAAATTTTGGTGATTCGTTATGATCCAAGAGCAGATAAAGTATTGCTGTGTGGAAGTCGTTGAAGTTCCTTGTCATTTTGGCGTTTTTTTACCCGCTTAGTCTCATGGCCGAGACCAGCCGATATGGTTGGGATTTTGATGTCCAGCTTAAGGCAAAGTTTCAGACCCCTGTGAATTTCAAATCATTTATAGAAATTTCTAAGAAAACAGAAATTGAAATTGCCTATGAATCAGAGAATAGTTTGAAGTTTTCTGAGTACAGCTTACGTATTCCTATTAAGCTAGGCCCTTTTGCAAGAATTCATATTCCACCCAATTACATCTACACCATTGAGCCAAGTTCTTCACAGACTGAGGACGAAAAGGAACCTGTCGTTTATTTAGTCTTTAAACCTAAAAAGGTTCATGCTTGTTACCCCGTTTTTTCGCTCGATGAGAAATTTAAAATGTATCCCTATGAATTGTGCGTAAAGGCTAGGGGTAAGACGGCGGATGAAGTTGAGCCATTTGCTGGGTCGACTTGGTACTACAACGATTCAGGTTGGTGGGCGCAATTTGGTAGTGGGTACGTGACTCACGTTATTTATAATCGCAAAACAGGAAATAACAATAACATTTCGCAATTGGCTTTAAGGGCTGGGGCTGGAGTTTACAGAAAAGGATTGCAGCTTGAAACCCACTACAGAGCGCGAGTCATGGCCATCGGTTCCGAAAGTATTTCCCCTAATTGGCTGGAGTTTATTGGCGGCTACGGCCTGAGTTTGAATAAATTCTACAATGATCTCATTGAACCCAGGGTCGATCTCCAGCTAGGCATGGAGTATTACAAGAATACAACGGCCAGAGCTGGCGATGTTTACATCGTTTCAGCATTGTCTCCTCTCATTGGATTTCGTTCACGATTTATTTATGTCCAGCGCTGGGAAATCGGTGGCGATTTTCGAATGAGTTTTTTTTCTCAAGTTCAAAAATATTTTATTCAAGGGGATTTGCGATATTGGTTTAGGCCAACATTTTCCCTGGGTGCAGGATACTGGGTTGACATTGCCAATCTGACTTCCAAAGGCGCCAAGTTTCGAGAGCAAACCTACGCTCTAGAGGCTTTTGCACGAGTACTGTACTAGTTGCCTCAGGCTTTCAAAGTGGCTTGTCAATGAATTGACATGTGTAATGGTTTGAACGGTTTTTCCCGAAACGTTTCTTATGCTGCGACACTTTTTCTTCATCTTATTTTTCATTCTCTCAAATGCGCTTACGTTTGCCCAGGGCAAGCAAGACCTGCCCAAAGGCGTACAAAATTTTTTATTTTACGAACAAGAACGCATATCAAGAACTGTTAATGAGCAGCGCTTAGTTGCTCCAACAGCGCACGAGGATGTTCGCTACAATCCAGATGGCGGCCGTGTTTTTCAAGTTCGAAGTTATTGGGTTGATGTTGAAGACGCCCACGCGTTTTCTGGTGATGACATTAGTCCTGAACTGCAAAAATTTTTTTTCCGTGAAGAAAGTGGAAAACGTCAGGTCCGTTTTTTGGTCCACCCAGAATCTCAGAATTTTTTTGCAGCTTTAATTGCAAAGTCTCAGCCAGCAGAAGTGTTGAATGCAACAGCCACGTCGTCTTCGAGAAGCTGCGTTGTATGGGCTGATGGTGTGAGGCCTTTTGTGGCAAAACTAAGTTTGGATCTTGAAATTGGTGGTGTAAAACGCACTATCCCAGTTTCTGAAGTTGCTCGCTCCATTGGCACCAACAATATTTTAAATTTGGAAAAGCAGAATTTACCGAAGACATTTAAATATTTTCCTGAAGTCGTTGGCGTCATGCCTAAAGGAATGGATCGCGGAGGGCTGATTATTCGCGAGATCCCCATTGATATTTTAACCGCTAAACGCAATGCCATTCCATTCTTTGCTCTATATGCAAAAAACCCGCAAGGCCCACCTTTGATTGCAGATATGATTAAAAAAAGTGGAATGAGTGGTGAGGATTTCTTGCGACAAAAAATTATTAAGCCTTTTGTGGCTCAATGGCTTGAGATGACGGTTGTACACGGCATCAGTATGGAGCCACATGCTCAAAATCTTTTGCTTGAAGTTGATTCTACAGGGCTGCCAACAGGCAATTTTTATCATCGAGATATGGGTGGTTTTGATGTGGCGTTTCCGTATCGTCGCTCGCTTAACCTTCCAGAGCCTAGCAACCTGCCAGTCATTAAAGATTTTACAAAAGAATATCATCAGGCCATTGTGAACGGTGCTCCGGAATTTGAAGGTGCTTTATCGGCAAGCATATACAACCATTTCGAGGCCGGTTTTGTTTTCAACGTGGATTCATTGTGGGCTACTTGGGCGGGCCAAGGTTGGGTTGCGCAAGTTCAAGTTCAAAATCCCGCAGCATTTATTCTAAAAGATGAGTTTCAGCGACAGTATGCTGAGATGACCGGCCAAAGTATTCAATTAAATTCCATGTCTGAACTTCGGCAGCATGTTTTGAATGCTCGCAAGACCATTGTCAGTGCTGAGGCAGGAAAAAAAGTTCCACCAAAAGCTTGTTCTGTGCAATACAGCTCGCTTAAGCGCATTCTCGAGGGCGGACTTGCCGCTAGTTTGTTTTATTGGAGTTATCAAAAATCAAAAGCGAGGTAAAAAACTGGTGGTCGGGGGCGGAATCGAACCGCCGACACGAGGATTTTCAGTCCTCTGCTCTACCGACTGAGCTACCCGACCTCAGCTTTGACCAAAGTGGTCAGAAATTGAAGAAACCGTAGCTAATCCTAAACTTTTGGTCAGGTCAACCTTATGATTTTTATGAGTTTAAAAAATCCTCAGAAGGTGGCTTTGGCTGCCATGTCTTTTCTGTTTTGATGACGTGTGCCATGACTGCCACACCGGCTAAGGCCATTACAATACATAGGATTTGCCCCATGCTCAAAGACCCCAGAACAAAGCCAAGTTGTTTGTCGGGTTCCCGTGCAAATTCAGTGAGAAAACGAAGGAGTCCGTAGCCAATTAAAAATGAAGCACCAATGACTCCTGTTTTGTAGGTTTTTTGCTTGAGCATCTTGTTTTGCATAAGAGTCAGAACAATGTAGAGCAAAATACCTTCTGTGAGGCCCTGATAAATTTGTGAGGGGTGGCGTGGGAGTTTTTCGGGGTCATTGGGGAAAATCATAGCAAATGGAAAATCTGGACTGGTTGGTCTGCCCAAAAGTTCAGCATTAATGAAATTACCCATGCGGCCACAAAACAGGCCAGGAGTGGCGGCATAAGCCAATATGTCGGTGAGCATGTAGAAAGGAATTCTTCGGCTTTTAGCAAAGAGTGCGCAGGCAATAATCATTCCTACAGCCGCGCCATGAAAGGAAAGTCCACCTTGCCAAATGTAGAGCATTTCAATTGGATTTGTGCTGTAGTTGGCCCAGTTGTAAAAGACGACATAAAAGAGTCGCGCACCAATGAGCATTCCTACAACCAGATAACTAACCAGATTCTCGGCGTCTCTAAAGCTTAGTTTGACTAGGCCACGACGTACATTTGACTTCAATATTTGAAAGCCAATAACAAATCCAATGACGTACATCAGGCCATACCAGCGTATTGCCAAAGGACCGACACGAAAAATTTCTGGGCTGAACTCTGGATATGTGAGCATGAAGCCTTCAAAATAGTCTAGTGAGCAAGAAAACGGAAGACCACTACGGATATCTTCATGGATATTCAGAAGACGAACAGCGTCGCTTGATTGATCAGGCCCATTTTTTTGAAGAATCCATTTATGGACGTATTAGCTGGCCGTCAAAACCTACAAAAATTTTGGAATTAGGCTGTGGAGTGGGCGCGCAAAGTAAAATTTTGCTCAAGCGTTATCCGCAGCTGCACATTACAGCTGTTGATAGAGCAGAAAGCCAGCTCTCCAAGGCCAAGGCCTATTTAAAAAAAGAGAGTTCTCAAAAGCGTATTGAGTTTGTGCAGTCCGAAGGATCCCGCTTGGCGTTTAAAAAATCTCAGTTTAGCGGAGCGTTTATTTGCTGGTTGCTTGAACACGTGAAAGAGCCAGCAAAAGTGCTCACTGAGGTGAATCGAGTGCTTGAGCCTGGAGCATTGGTTTATTGCACGGAAGTGATGAACTCATCATTTTTTTTACATCCTTATGCTCCCGCAACACTCCAATATTGGTTTTTGTTTAACGATCACCAGTGGAATATGGGTGGCGATCCTTTTGTAGGCGCAAAGCTTGGCAATATTTTATTGGATGCGGGATTCCAGGACATTCGTATGCGAGTGCATAATTTTAATTTAGATAAACGAACTCCCAAACAGCGTCAGGAGCATTTGCAAAAGTTTTATGAATTGCTCAAGAGCGCAGCTCCTGGGTTGCTGGAGGCTAAGCTTGTGGATGTGAAGCTTCTAAAAGAACTCGACCGCGAATGGGAGGCTGCTATGAGCGATCCCAACGCGGTCTTGTGTTACTCGTTTGCTCAGGCAAGGGCCAAAGCTCTATAGGTGCCTAGCTCCATTTAGCCAGCAGCTGCGTTAACATACTAATAATTAAAACTTTAACGCGTCTGTGCAGCAGAAGGTAGGTTGTACCAAAACGGCTCGACGCATTATAATTTGGTCTCAGGAAACTACCGATAAGAAGCTGTGCTTTTAAAACTTAGGTCTTTGCATTTATTGGTCTTGTTGCTGTGCTTGCTGCCACCACACGCACGCGCACAAGCCGTTGAAACAGCGGCCGTAACTGAAACACATCAAGCGTTTTACTCAGAAGCAAGATCGTTCAACGGGGAGTTTGCTGATGAATTTGCCAAACAGAGCGCAGATGATGGTCTTTATTTTTCCCCCGAACGATCTCGTTTACATGAAGAAATACTGAATCAGTTTTTAAAAGAAGGTCAATCTAACGGGTATCCAAAGCTGATTTTTCTTGGCGGCCCCTCTGGTTCTGGAAAATCAACAATTATTAATATTTTTAAAAATGAAAAATTCTTAAAGCTTGAGCAATTTCTGGTGATTGATCCAGATAAAATCAAAGAACATCTTCCCGAGTATCAAGCTTTGCTAAAAAGCAATCCCAACGAAGCCGCGCGAGTTGTTCACGAGGAATCTTCTTACTTAGCAAAAGTCTTGTTTCGAGCCGCCATCAATCGAGACAAAAACATTGTTTATGATTCAACGTTTTCTTCTTTGAATGCTCACACTATTCATCAGATGATGGAGGCTGGTGGCGGTACGGTGGATTACACAAGAATTTGGGTGTCCGTGACGGCCGATCCTGCAGTCATTGATAAACGATTAGCAGATAGGGCCAAGGCAACCGGTAGGCACATTCCCACATCAGTTGTGCAATCTATTCGAAAAAGATCCGATGATATAGCCCATAGGATTCAGAGCAACTCTGCATTTTTTTTGATGTTTGATGAAATTATGAGAATTGATACCAGCGCAGAAAAACCTGTGGTCAAAGGATATAGTGCAAGACACTACATGTTCCATAGTCCTGAGGAGAAAAAAGAAATTAATGAGCCGCTCGATCAGTTTATTAAAATGCTGAAGGGTTTTGATCATCCAGGCTGGCAAATTACGGACTTTCGAAGTCGAAAGCAGTTGATTGATGCTATTTTTAATGGAGAAAGCAGCAATGAAATACGAACAGCCCCTCGAGAGCCTTTGCCAGAATCCGCACTGGATCGATGTATATATTACTTTAAAGCACTGAAACTTCGATAAATTGGCTTGATTATTGTCCATCAAAAGCAGTAGTTGATAGGCGTGTTTTTAACGACAGCTATCCAAGGTAGTTTCCTGATTTTGTTAACTTCATTTGGTCCCTTCAATCAAGTGAAGCAAAATCAATCTGAGAGGCTAGCTCAAGAGCTCATTGCGCTGTCAGATATGCGTTTTCCCGAAGATCGCATTGAAGTTGAACACTGCTCATTGCCTGTTGTTTTTGATCAGGCGGCCCAATCGGCAATGGAATGTATTAAAAAACTACCAAGACAGCCAGATTTGGTTTTGTCCTTAGGGCAGGGGGATACTTGCCAACTTCGTCTTGAGGTTTTGGCTAGTAATTTGGATCGGCGTGATCAACTTTCCAACAACGAACAGCTTCGTCAGTTGAGTCAGGAGATTGTTCCAGGTGCAGACAAAAAAATGGGATTTCGATTCCCTTTAATTCAGTCTTATTGTGAGATTCAGAATCGTCCGTCTTATGTTGTTATTTCACCAACAACAGGCTCGTATGTTTGCAACAATACAGCGTACCACTTGGAGCGCATTTTACGCCCTCAAGAGATCCCTTACACATTTATCCATGTTCCTTCACAGTCTTGCGGGAATAAAATCAATCAGCAAGACGTGCTTAGGGTGATTTATGAAACGCTAAAAGTGGCAAGCGCAATTCCCAAGGAGCACTGGCACCCTCTGCCAACGAGCATGAGCAAGGCTAAAGAAGCAGCCTATTTGAATGAGCACAACGCTTGTTACAAAAACACCTATCGACAGTTGAGCCGTATACTCTAATCGTCTTGCGGTTGATCTGTCCCAGCAACTGCGGGAAAAAACTGCTGCTTTTGGTTGATGGTGTGCCCTGCGGAAATGGCTTTTCCAAGCTCATCAATGGTGAATACGGATTTTGGCAGGTTGAGGCTTTCGCGTAGCTTGTCCATTGTGCTTGGTACAAAGGGATACAACATAATCATGATATTTTTTAGAACATAAAAACTTGAGTACAGAGCGTTTCTGCGTTCCAGCTCAGGGAAGCGATCATCATGAGGTTTAAACTGAGTGAAAAGGCTGTTGATTTGTCTTGCGTAGTTTTCAATGGCGCCCAGTAAGACAGGGAATTCTGCGCGTTCCATGGATTTTAGATATCTTCCAACAACTCTTGCTGTTTCCACTTGTACTTTCTCCATGACAATACCGTCCGGGATTTTTCCGCCAAATTTTGAATGGCAGGCCGCAATGGGTTTCTCAAGTGCAGCATTCATGGGGCCAGCTAAAAATTTATTGCGCTCGTCTAGCGTGGCAAAATCAAAATTTGAGTTTTTCTCAGGCAAGTTGAGCAGGGCTAGAAAATATCGAATTTGATCGGCTGTGTATCCTTTTTCTTCCAGCAGCTGATCGCCGCTGTAAAAATTGCCTCGCGATTTACTCATTTTTTCACCGTCAACCATGAGGTGAAAATTGGAGAATACATCAGTGAGTTGTAATTCATTGGGCTTAGGTAAACGCGTAATCTCAGATTGAGAGCCAATCCACATGGCTCCTTGCATGAGAATGTAGAAATACACATTGTCTTGCCCAATGAACTGATAGACACGGGCTTCGGGATTATTCCAAAAACCTACAAAGTCCTCAGGGTTTTTGCCTTTTTCAAGAAGAGCGACTTGAGAAAAGGAAATTGGCGCAATGAGTGAATCGGGCCAGACGTAGAAAGTCTTGCCCTTCATGTCGGGGTCTAAATCTTCTGGCATGGGAATGCCCCAACTCACGTCTCGAGAAATTGATCTGTGCGCCCATTCATCAACAGTGGCGCATTCAATGCCTGCAGCTTGCATGTTTTTTTGAGCAACAGAGAGGTCTTGCTTGTTTTCAAACTGGGTAACGATTTTTTTCCCTGGCGCGTACTTACTTTTGTGCTTTGGAAGGGAGGCCTTGAGCTCCTTATATTTTTCTTCATGCGTGTTGGCAAAGCTTAGTGATGGAGAGACCGTGTTAAGCACTTCGGTGTACACAGGTGGTCGCCATGTTTTTTCTTTGGTTTGAATCCAAGTTTTTAATTCATCAGAGACTTTCCACATGTCCAGCCACCAGTGAACTGTATCTTTTAACACTGGTGTGGCGTCGCTGATGGTGCTGCGAGGATTCTGTAGCTCCGTTGGTGCGTACTGTGACCCGCACACGTCACACTCATCGCTATAGGCGCCTTCATTAGTGCATTTTGCATTGGGGCATTTTCCAGTGACAAAACGATCTTGCAAAAAGCGATTCAGCTTAGGGTCAAACCATTGTTTGGTTGTTTTCTTTTCTAACATTCCATTTTTGTGGAGTTTACGAATAAAGTCTTGGCATAATTTTTTATGAATAGGAAAACACTCAGGGCGTGAAGTTCCCGTGTAAACGTCAAAGCTAACGGAATAATTTTGGAAGGTGCGACGTTGTTGCGCGTGAATGCCAGCTATGAATTCATGAACGTCTTTGCCCGCCTTTAGGGCAGAGAGCTCACTTGTAGAGCCGTGATCGTCGGTACCGCAGACAAACAGAACATTCTCTTCACCAATGAGCATACGCATGTAGCGAGCAACAATGTCAGGTGGGATGTGTGCTGCTGACAAATGTCCAATATGAACAGGACCATTTGCGTAAGGCATCCCGCCCGTGATGACGACCTTCTGAGGCTTTAGAACCCTCTTTTTCATGGCCTCAATGTCGTTGGGATCAAATACCGGTCTGTTCATTCCTACATTTTAAGGTGCCTAGCTCCATTTAGCCAGCAGTTGCGTCATTCATTTAAAAAAAGTGAGAATTTGGAGCTCTGCAATTTGAATGCTTTCAATGGCAAACATGCGGATTTGGCCCTTTGGGTTGCGTGGCACTGCAGAATGTTCATCGTACAATCCTGAATCGAGGGCCACTTTGGGGTAAAAAGGCTCGACGGCTAATACGTTTTTTTTAAGACGAAGTAGTGACAGAGCAGATCCCACAATGGCGGCTCCAAAAGCTTTGTTTTGATTGTTCTCTTTAATGAAGCCATATTCAAAAAGAATCCATAAGACTTGCTGTAGATGTTGGGCCTTTGTGTCTTGATTGCTTGCTAACAATGTCAAATATAGCTTGGCCATGTTCTGGTAAAAATCAGCAAAGTTTTTATCAAACAAGAGGGCAATGTGGCCTACGACTTCATGCCAGTAATCGGGCTTGGATCCGCAGAATACTTCATGAATTGGCCGTAGCTCGTTTATGAACGGGAATTTTCTTTGAGCTAGTAAAGTAAAAAACTCTGTTGAACTAAGTTCATGGGTTGTGTGCACAAGTTTCCATTGGCTGTGCTCTTGAAGAAGCTGTTGTATGTTTTCAAAAGTTGGAGGTGATATGGCATTGGCAATATTGAGCCGCTCCAATCCTCTCAAGTGTGCCGTTGAAGCAAACTCAAAAGTTAACGGAAGAGTGTGGGTAATTAACATTTTCCAGGGACATGTTTGTGGATTGAGTTTGTTGGTGGCTGGAAAGTGTGTTTTTAACAAACGGTTTTGATTTGATAGCTTGGGCGACATGCTTGCTAAACCCCAAAGCTGTGCCCAAGCTAACATGTTTAGATTCCCAAAGCGCCCCAAGTGCGATGCTTGTCAGTTTTGCTGATCATCAACGCTTGGGCTTTGCTCACTAAACGAATCATGTACTGAGACATAATATCCTCCTTATATCAACCACCATTGGTTGCTGAAGAGGAATGTAGTCCCCTATTAATTATAAAAATAATTCATTTGTAGAATTGCTATCATAGGAAAAAGCAATGGGCTTTTATTTCAACATCCGCTGAACAAGTCTTGGTCCTGCAAAAATCCAACCTGAGTAAAGTTCAACAAGTGTGGCGCCGAGCTTAAGCCTTAGTGTTGATTCTTCCTCGTCCATAATGCCGCCCACCGAGATGATGGGGCCTTGATAAATCTTCTGAAGTTCCACTAGTTTTTCCCTGGCTAGAATCTGCAGAGGTTTACCGCTGAAGCCACCATTTTGATTCAAGTATTCTCCGGCTAGAGTATTCGTCAGTATGATTCCTGAAATTTCGCCTTCTATTTTGTTAAGAATCTCCTGGTAATCGGCTGAGTTTAGTTCAGGGGCTATTTTTACAAATAAAGCCAATGGTGTGCGCCGGCCCGAATCTTGAATTCCTTTTTTTGTAGATTGCACAATGTCGTGGAGCGAATCTGCAGATTGCAGTGCGCGCAGTCCGGCCGTGTTGGGAGAGCTCACATTAATGACCATGAAATCTGCAACAGCTGCCAGGCGTTTTGCGCAAAGGTAATAATCATGTTTTGCATTTTCATTGGGAGTGTCTTTGTTTTTTCCAATATTCACCCCGACTTTGAACCAAGATGGCAATTTTATTTTGGCTTCTTCAATTCTTTTGCCAATGACTTCCATGCCATCGTTATTAAATCCCATTCGATTAAACAGCGCTTGATCTTTGGGAATGCGGAACAGTCTTGGCTTAGGATTGCCGCTTTGAGGTTTAGGCGTGATGGTGCCAATTTCTGCAAACGCAAAACCTAAAAGAGGTAAGGCCTCAAGGATGGTGGCGTTTTTATCGAAACCGGCCGCAAGTCCCACAGGATGAAGAAACTCCAGCACTCCAATATTCCGTTTTAAGTGCTGAGGAACTTCATTTTCATGAAAGCCAGATAGCCAGCGAAGGCTGAAGGGCGCTACTTTGCTTAAACAACGTAAAATGAAACACACAAAATGATGGGCCAATTCAGCATCAATTTTAAACAGCAAGCTTTTGATAAATGTCCACACGATTGTCTTCTTTGTTAGCCTAGTGCATAAATTTTAGTCTATACTAAACCCATGAAGCTAAAGACTTTTTTCATTTTTCTTGACTCTTTGTGGCGGAATTGATTTGAAGGGGTCTTCATAGGAAAGTCGAGGGTTTGGATGTTGTCTTGTTTGCGTGTTTCGTTCAAAAAAATAAGCTTTAAAATTATATTTTTTGTACTCGTAGTTAGCCTTCATGCTCAGGCACATGAGCAAAAACATGGTGCTTACTACTTGATGAATCCAAGGCCTGTTTCAAAATCTGTAAAAAAAGAAACCGCAGCCACGCAGGACAAGCTATTTTCGGAAGCTGACTCCAAATTAATTTCGCAAACGAGTTCAGGCGAAATCATGATTTACATGGATCGTGTTGAGGAGCCGCCCACAACAAAATCCACCATTGAGTTGCAAGGTATTAAAGATCCCTTGGAGGGCTTTAATCGTTTTTCTTTTTTAATTAACGACCAGCTTTTCCGCTGGATCATCAAGCCTACCGGTGAGGTTTACGGTTTTATTATTCCCGTCATCATACGTAAGGGCATTAAAAACATTGCCTACAATGCCGCAGCACCAGTTCGTATTTTAAATAATTTGTTTCAAATGAAGTTTGTTAGATCAGGTAGTGAACTGCTCCGCTTTTTAGTGAACACCACTCTTGGTATTGGTGGCATTTTTGATGTGGCTTCAACCGTTTGTTTGAAACAAGCTGCTGAAGAAAAAGGTCCTAAAACATGTTTAAAAAAGTACAATGAAGACTTTGGTCAAACACTCGGCAAGTATGGTTTTGGTACTGGTTTTTACATGTTCTTGCCTTTGCTTGGGCCAACAACTGTGAGAGATGGTTTTGGACAAATTTTTGATACGTTTTTAGATCCAGCAACGTACATCACTGGGGCTAGTATTTTCATCCGATTTAACAACCAATCCATGCATTTGGAAGACTATCAACGGCTAACAGGCATGACTATTGATCCCTACGCTTTGATTCGAGACATGTATGTTCGTCTTCGCAAAAGGGAGATTAAGCAATAATGCGTTTAAGTTTATTGATTCTTTCCGTATTTGTTTTTACAGAGCTTCATGCCAAACGTATTTCAAACGACGCATACCCGCTAAAAGACCCTTATTTTGCGACCGTGTTTGCAGCAACGTTCAATGCCAAAGACAAATCGATTTATGGCCGCGGTGATGAGAACAGTGCTTTATTGCTAAACCGACAAGGGCAGGTTGTTAAGTACGGGTTCTGGGGCCATCGCAATAAGTCAGCTCCTTTGGTTGTGATCATTCCGGGGTTAGGGGGTTCTTTTAAGAATTCGTTTATTTCTGGTTTTGCAGAGTTCTTATTGGAGCAGGGCTATTCTGTTGCTTCCATTTCCTCGACCTTCAATGCCACATTTTATAAAACGAGTGCGCAGTCAAAAGTACCCGGAGTAACAGCACAAGATGTGCAGGAAGTGCGTACAGTTTTGCGTTCCGTTATGACCGATTTAAAAAAGCGCTACCAATTAGAATCCTCAAGGAAAGTTTTGATGGGGTACTCGCTGGGTGGTTATCATGCCTTGGTCGCTGCTGCTCATGAAACTGAGTATGACGATCCTTCCATTAAGTTTGATCGTTACATTGCGCTTTGCACGCCCACAAGCCTTGTGTTCGGAATGAAGGCTCTTGACTCTTTTTATAATGTTTCAGCTCATTGGTCAGAAGAAAAAGTTGATGATGTGATTGGTTCAGTTGCGGCTAGTTTTGTTGGAGAAGCTTCTTTGGGTGATGGGTTAGCTTCTCTGCAACAGGAAGAAGCTAAATTCTTGATTGGTTTATCTTACCGACTTTCGCTTCGCGATTTGATTTGGAATATTGAAGAAAAGCAGAATATCGGGATCATTAAAACGCCAGCGACAAAGTACAGACGCAATGAACGTTTGCGTGAAGTTTCTAAGCTTGGGTTTGAAGATTATTTGAATTTATATGTGAAACCTGAATTTTTACGTAGAGAAGCTCTAAAAGCCAAGTCAGGCATTGGTGGTTCTTTGCTCAGTTTGCCAGTTAAATTTGTCGATGAAGAAAGTCTTGTGCAATGGTTGCCAGTGTTGGCAAACAACCCAAAAGTCAGAGTGATTCAAGCTGAAGATGATCCTGTTGTAACTCCAGGGGATGCAGACTTGCTTGAGGAGACTTTTGGTGAGCGCATTCAGTTGTTCAAGTACGGCGGCCACATGGGTCTTTGGCCAACGCCTTACGGTGAGCAAGCTTTGAAATCGGCGCTTAACTAAAAAATTCTCACTAAGAATTTTTTGAACTTAAAAAAGCGTTGATGGCTTGAAAACCCTTCAGGGTTTCACCGTTATCTGTCACAAGTACAGGAACCTCGTCGCCTCCCGTTTTTAATTTCAATTCCTGCAAAGAACTTTCTGATGCGTCGATATTTCGAAATCGCGTTTGGCTTTCAAGTTTCAGTTCGACAAGACGCTTTCTTACCTTGGCCGATTCAAAATCTAGAATTCTATGAAATAGTTCCATCAGCAAATCTCTTCTAATTGTAGTCTGTATAGCCTGGCAGTGACCTTGGCGGTGTTAACAATGGCGTCGACAGCTGCTTCTGTGAGCAAGTCAGAGCTTAGTGCTTCTTCAAGCCTATCAAAGTGAGATTCATCATTTTGGCCATGATAAACCATAAAGGAGACATGCTCGTCGCTCAGTTTAAGCTGATCGCGAATTGCTGAGCCCCAGCGGTGCGCCATTCTGTTTCCAAGTCCCTCAATGATGAACATGGCACCTAGTAAATCGATGGGATTCTCGCGACTGGCACGTTGGAACATCCATGCTGAAAGAGCTTCGCTGCCAATATTCTTTTTTGCTGTTTGAATGTCTTCTTCGCGTCCACCGCATAAGACATAGTTTTTTTCGAGCATGGTGTAGTCACGGTGTTCATCTTTGGCATGATGAATGAACAGTGAGCGCAGCCCAAGCAATCGTTCATCTTGCAGGTTCGATGCCGCACGGGTAATCCATCGAGAACCTTCGACCACTTGAGCGCGCATGTTTTTTAGCAGCAATCTGTAGTCTTCAATACGCAAGGTGTTTCGATTGATTTTATCGATGATGGGAACTTGATTTAATTGTCTTTCAAAATCTAGCCATACACGAGTCAGTTCTCTTACCAATCGCTGTTGTGGAGCGCCGCCTTTGAGCTCTAGCTTGGGCGCTTCAGGCTCTGGAATGTTTTGAGCGGATTGTTTGCTTTGCTCCTGAGATGATGTGGCAAGTCCTTGGGAGGCGTCGACAACAGTGAGTAGCATAAAGCCAATGATGAATCGGCCGCTTTCAGGAACCATGCAAAGAATTTTTTGTCCGGCCTTAAGTTTTCCGCTGTTGAAGAGTTCTTCAAGCATAATGTAAATGGAGGCGGATCCGGTATTTCCTTTTGTGTAGAGATTTGTGAAGAATTTTTCTTCTGGAATAAGTGCGCCGCCTCTTTTGAGCAAGTCAATCATGGGGCCGCGGAAAATATCTGAAGAATAATGGAATAAAAAGTAGTCAATCTCGGCAGTGTTGAACTTGTTTTGGTTGGCTAAATCAAAATAAACATCCACTCCAGTTTTGACGACATCCATGAGCATGCGGATGTCTTGCTTGAGATTAATGAATCCGTGATTTGCGGCCTCTTGGTAATCGGGCATGTCGAGCCACGATTGTGTGATTTGGCCTTCATCATTTTTCTGCCCACCAACGTACATACAAACATCGTAGCGATTGGCAAAACTTCTCAAATCCACCCAATCTACTTTTAGTGAGAGTCCTCTAGAGCTTGGTTGGTTTTGAAACAAGCAAGCACCTGCTCCATCAGAAAGCATCCATCGTAAAAATTCAGCTTCGTAAGGAAGTCTGCCGCTGTCTTGAAAATATTGTTGGGACTTGAATCGACTAGCCTTAAATAGTCGACTGGGCATTTCAGCCGCACAGGCAATAGCTCCCTTGGCCTCCTGAGAACGAACTTGGAGATAGGCGCCTTTGATAGCCATTAGGCCACTTGAGCAAATGCTTTGGTAAGAGGCTAATTCTCCATGAAAGTTTTTTAAATGGCCATGCACCATGCTTGCAAAACCGGGAAGAGGTAAGTCTCCTTGAGATGTGGCAACTGCCAAGTACTGCATGTCCGATAAATTCACTCCTGAGCGCTCTATGGCATCTTGGACAGCGTAGGCAGCCATTTCAGAGTTTTGATGCAAAGTCTTTTGATTTTTATCAATGGCGTAGTGACGAGTTTTGATGCCGTTGTCACGCAAAACGCGAGTTTTAATGCGTGACCCTCGCTCCCCTAATGCCCCAAGATAGTCTTCCATCTCTTCATTGCTGATGGGGGACCCAGGAAGAAATTTACCGACACCTGTAATGAAAACGTCTTGAGACATTATAATATTATTGACGACTTTCCATTTTGTGCAAGTTAAAAAGAAGGTAGAATTCAATTGTGAATCTTGAATCACAAGTCATTGCGTTAAAGCTGATTGTTGAAGAATCATCTTTTTGGGAAATCGCTGTTTTGTCAGCAAGTAATTTTGGCTTGATTTATTTTGCGATGGCTGGCGTTAGTTTTTTCTTCAGTCGTACGTTATGTCCTGCATTAAAACTTGGCGTCACATTGGATACGCGTCCCTTATTTAAAAACCAAATCTATTGGGAAATTAGCCATTCTTTGATGTCGATTGCCATCTTTGGTTTTTATGGCGCATTGACTATTTGGGCAGAGTCTGTGGGGTTGGTCTTTATTGATTGGGATGTGCCAACGCTCTCACGCTTTCTATTGGACATGTTGGTGCTCGCCATATGGAATGAAATTCATTTCTTTGTCATTCATCGTATGCTGCATATGAAGCTTTTTTATAGACGAGTGCATTTTGTGCATCATCGCTCAACAGTCACCACACCTTTTTCAACATATAGTTTTCATCCCCTGGAGTCTTTTTTGCTCAGTAGTGTGATGATTTTGGGAATGTTATTTTACGATTATAACATTCTTGTTTTAATGACATTTCCTTTGGTGAGTTTGTTCTTTAACAGCATAGGCCACCTCAATTTCACTATTTTTTCCGATAAGAAAATGAATCACATTGCTTCTGCAAGTCGTCGTCACGCAGCTCATCATCGCTTTCATTCAGGCAACTATGGTTTTGTGCTTCCTTACTTTGACATTTGGATTCGCGCTAACATTAAAGACGATCGCGGAGCATAGGTCGCCAACTTTGATTTTCTTCGTCGAGCCTCTGGAAGTCTTGTAAAAGACCATGAAGATTTTCTGAAGACAATCCATGCAAAAGCAATCTGTATCCCGCTTGAGTTCCTGTGAGAGGAGCGAGTGGGTGCTTGTTATTCACAAGCGCTAAGTGAGTTGGGTTGCCTAAAATGTGGGCAACGTAAATGGCAATGGTTTCATCGAACTGCAAAGAATGGTGCGCTCTCCAAAAATCAATGTCCTTGAGGAACAGTTGATAAAGTGGAGTGTAGATTTCAATGGCAGTCTCAGCATCAATGAAATTAAAAAAGCCATCTGGAAGGTCTCCAATGCCGAAATCGGATGATTGAATTGCAGAAAAGTTTAGTTTTTTTGGTGGAGTAATTTTTAAATTTTTATTTTTAAACTCTAAATTCAGCTCAATTAAAAAATTATACAAGTTGATGTCATGCTTTAAAAAAATTTCATCTTTGTAGACGTCTTCTAGTTTTTTGGGAAACAAGAGGCCTGGTTTCAGTTCTAAGCCATCGATATTGTCGACTATGAATTGTAAGATTTGTGAGCCTATATTGAAGTGCCTTAAAATGATGTAATTGGCCTCTGGGCTCACGAAATATTTTAAGCCCCAATAAATACTTTTATGCAAAATCTTTGAGGAATGAAAAGCGTTGGGAACAAGAACCTTAAAGACTTGAAAAATGTAAATGGCAAGGCGACAGAAGGGGCGTAGCATGGGCAATAAAAACTGCCTTGACGGGGAAGAAATTCCTTTCAAATAACACGCTTTGGGTTTTCTGCGCATCGGAATGCTTGAGTCATAATATAAGGTTTGCCATGCGCTAGGGTCTTCCTTGTTGTGCGTAATGCTTTCAATGCTAGCTACTGCGCGGTCTTCAATTTCGTGTCCTTGTAGTTTTTTCATCTGGAGTGCAGCCTCATTATTAAAGGATTTTTCATTCCCAGAGTTGTCTCTGGTTTTTCAACTACTTTACAAGTGGGGGATAGTTCAAGACGCACCATTCGTAAGATTTCATAAAGAATCCCCTCGATCATCATTTGAGCTAGTGGTTGGCCAATGCAAATGCGCGGTCCGCCTCCAAATGGGAAAAAAGAAAATTTGTGGCGTGTTTTTTCAGCAGATTCATCTAAAAAGCGTTCAGGTTTGAACTGCATGGGGTCAGTCCAAAAGTCCCGATGTTTGTGCGTGGCGTACGGGAAAATAATGAGGTAACTTTTGGGGGGAATGCGATAATCCCCTAAGCGGTCTTCTCCAATACTTCTCCTAACAAGACTCCAGCCCGCAGGATAAACTCGCATAGACTCTTGAATACAAGCATGAAGATAGGGAAGTTTCTCAAAGTCTGCAGCTTCCTTGGCCTCAACATTCTGTAACTCTTTAGTGAGTTTTTGGTCAATCTCTGGGTTCATGTGCATGAGATAAAAAAACCACATCAATGAGTTTGCTGTTGTTTCATGTCCGGCCAGGAAAATGGTCATGACCTCATCGCGAATTTGCTTCATGCTAAGCCCCAAGCCTGTTTGTTCATCTTGAGCGCGCAACAACATTCCTAATAAGTCATGTCCTAAATCTGATTGTGTTTTTCGTTTTTCAATTAGGGAATAAATGATTTGGTCTAAATCCCCACGAATTTTTAGCAATCTTTTATTTGAAGGGAATGGGCATTTTAGTGGAGGATTCCACAGATTCATGCTGCGTGTGTAAATCTGCTTTGTGATGAAAGGGAATTCGCTATCAACTTGCTCTGAGTAATGACTAAGGTCTTCCCCGAGCGTGACTTGACTGATAATGCCCAGAGTGAGCTTCATAAGCTCATCGGAAATATTGTAATCGGCAGTTGCAGATTGGCTTCTTTGTTTCCAGTCTTGCGCAAGTTTTCTTGCCGACTGCAAAACAATAGGAAAATGGTTTCTGAGTCTTTGGAAATGAAAAACAGGTTGAACCATTCTCCTGTTTTTGTGCCATTCTTGACCATCGCTTGTGAGGAGGCCATCACCTAGCATGACTTTTAAAGAATCGGTGATGAAGGTGTCTTTGTTGTAGTTTTTGGAGTTTTTCTGCAAGACATGGCGAATGTGGTCTGGGTGAAAAATAAGATGGAGTTTTCTGGGGCCGACATTCAATTGGCAAAGTTCTGGAAAATGTTCTTGTGCTCGCAGTGAAAACTGCAGGGGATCTTTCATGACGGCTAAAGCGTGTCCTAGAAGAGGAAGTCCAGGTATTTTAGAGGAAAGCTTGGGAGCTTCTTTAGCGGGGCTCACGTCCGGAGTCATTTATGGAAAAAAGTATAACAGAGATTATAGAATCTTTGAGGCCAGGCCAAGTTTTTCTAAACTCTTAACAACGATATAGGTAAAATCAAAGTGCCAAATTTTGGTGCCATGCTTGGCTTGCGAAGAATGCAAGTGATGATTGGCGTGCCAGCCATCGCCGCCAGCTAAAAGTCCTAAGACTAAGTTGTTTCGAGCTTCGTCTTTTTGACCAATTAATTTCTCTCCGTACAAATGACCGAAGCTATCAACAGCGTCGCCAATATTGTAGATCAAAAACAAAGTAAACCACAACGCAAGAACGCCATGCCATTGATAGAAATGATATATGAGCGAGAAGGGAACAAGGACATGTAATGTGCAAAGTAGGCCGTAAATGTATGGCTTGCTTAGTGACGTAAATATTGCATCTGCAGCAATATCTTTGGCCAGGTGTATATGCTGTTGGTTGGATCTTGGCCTATGCCAAGCATCAAAGAGAGTTCTTAGTGGTCCTGCTACGGCGTAGATGATGCAGGCAAAAGGGTTTGTGCTTTGAATATACCAGCCACAATGAGCCCACCAAAACCCTTTTGTGTGTGGAGAGTGTGGATCCAGGGCAGTGTCAGAATGCAAGTGATGGGCTCTGTGATTGCCAACCCATTGTAGGGGAGTGCCTGCAGGGAGGCCAAGCCAAACGACGAAAACTTCAAGGGGGCGAATTAAGTGAAAGGATTTGTGAGTGAGCATTCTATGATAACCAAGACTCACTCCAATTAAGCCCAAAATATAATAAAAAAAACAAATCAAGAATAGTTCTTGGGACTGAAGCATCAAAGCACGGTAAAGGCATTTTGCTTGATCATCAGAACAAACAAAAACAGCAGCAACCAAATGATGGACGATCCTTCAACAACAAAAGCTCGTTTGATAGAAAAAGAGTGTGCAGACATGTTGGCTCCGGGAATGCTCGAGGGAATCCAGCGCTTGGTCCTTTGCTGGTATTTGAAATAAAGGGGACCCACTTTTTTAAGAAGCTCTCGCTCAAATCCAATGGCAGAAAAACTCATGTAGAAGAAAGCAACAACGCCCATAAGCGCTGTGTACCAGAGAGGTAATTGCAAAATGAGTGCAAAGCCAAGGTAGCAAAGTAGGGCTCCTAATTGAACAGGATTTCTCACGTGCCTATAGGGACCTTCAAATACAAAACCATCGGATTTTTCGTATCCTCGAGCCCACATTCTTAAATATAGGCCGAAGCCCAGACACACAGACCCGAGAACTAGCATCAAGCTGCGTACAGGAAGTGTGTGCGTGGCTGATTCCGGCGCGAAAAAAAAGAAAAGTAAAATGGGCCAACCAAATTGACGGCTGGTTCTATGCACGGTGCCTAGGAATTTGTCCCAAGGAAAGCGAAGAGTTTTTTCAAGCGCTTGATCCTGAGTTACTGTTGTGGGAACATCCATCTCTCAAAATCTTATCATGAAGGAGTAAAAGTACAAATGACCCCGCTCAAACTCACCTTCGAATTTTTGAAGGTCAAAAATTTTAAAAACGTCAATATTACGGACGGACGTCCCCTGGTTCTGGGCATGGCTTCTGGTGAACAAGCCTGTGAACCTGTGAAATCCATCAAAGCAAACAAAGAATTGGACGCCTTATTTGCCTCGTTAAAGGGCCACAAAGGCTTTGCAGGGAAAGTTGGTCAAACGCTAAGTTTGTACAGCCAAAGTCACACGTTTCAAGGGATTGCCGCTTATGGGCACTTGCTGAGCTTAGGTGTTGGTGAGTCCAAGCACCTTCACTCGCAGTCAGCGCTGCAGTGGGGTGGAAAGCTTTCCAAGCTTATTCGAGATTCCAAGGCCAACCATGTGGATGTTTTTGTAGACTCCTTTTATCAGCCAGCAGTTTCGGCCAATTCTAAAGACGCTGCAAAAGATTTTGCAGGTCGTCCATTGGCCTCGGGCATTCCAAGTTTTGAGGACTTTGTAGAGAAGTTGGCTTTGGGAATTGTTTTGGGCGCTTACGAGTTCACCAAATACAAATCTAAGAAGAAAGACGCGAAAAAAGAAGACGAGAAAAAGGTGCCAGTGGTTCGCTTGCTGTCGACGACTCTCGATGATCGTAAGGTTAGCAAAATCATCGAACGTGTTGGAATCCTCGCTGAGTCCGTTTACTTGACCCGTGACTTGCAGAATACGCCTGCGGGCGACATGGTTCCTGCTGACATTGCTCGCGCTGCTCAAGATGCTGGCAAAAAATCAGGCTTTCATGTGGAAGTTTGGGATGAGAAAAAAATCAAAGCCGAAGGCATGGGTGGCATCATTGCTGTGGGCCAGGGTTCAGATTCCCCTCCTCGTTTTATCATCATGGAAGTGAACGCTTCCAAGAAAAACGTGCCTACAGTTGTGTTGATTGGTAAGGGCGTCTCTTTTGATACCGGTGGTATTTGCATTAAACCCGCTGCTGGCATGGAAGAAATGAAGATGGACATGAGCGGAGCAGCTTCTGTCATTGGCGCCATGAACGCGATTGCCAAGTTGAAAGTGCCTTACAGAGTCGTGGGCTTGGTTCCTTCAGCTGAAAATATGATTAATGGGTCGGCAACTCGTCCTGGTGATGTTTATACCGCGCATGACGGTCAAACCGTTGAAGTCATCAACACGGATGCCGAAGGTCGTCTGGTTTTGGCTGACGCTTTGTCATACGCTAAAAAGTACAACCCAACATGTGTCATTGATATGGCAACGTTGACGGGTGCTGTTGTGATTGCTCTAGGTGCTCAGGCTACTGGCATGATGGGCAATGATGCTGAATTGCTCAAGGGCTTCGCACTTGCTTCCGCAAAATCTGGTGAACGCGTTTGGGAATTGCCTCTATACCCTGAGTATGGCGAAGAATTGAAATCCAAAGTTGCTGACTATCGAAACGTCGGTAACAGTCGCGAAGCTGGTAGCCAAAAAGGCGGCCAATTCCTGAATTTCTTTGTGGAACAAGCGTATCCTTGGATACATTTGGATATTGCAGCCACCGCTGATACACCTTCTGGGCAGGGCGACCACTGTCCTCCGCACTCAGGTACAGGAGTTCCGGTTCGTTCAGTTGTTGAGTTTGTATCGAACTTTGATACGTACTTTAAAGCGCCAAAGAAAAAGTAAGTTCCAAAAACAAAACCCTCGTCTGAAGCTTTTCTTCAGACGAGGGTTTTTTTATTGAGATTTGTTGTTAGAGCTAAGAAAAAAATTAATCGCGCTGATCTGGTGGCAACTCTTCAATCGTTTTGTCGATGTGAGTGACTTGCCAGCCATCAGGAAGACGTACGCGGCATTCGGCAATCTCTCGAAGTGCAATAACTGCAGCCTTGTTGTTTGGGGCATCCACCAAAGAGCGTGAGCCTTTCAACAATTGCTTGGTGCGCTTAGCAGCCAAGTGTACAAGTGCAAAACGATTAGGAACATGAGAGAGACAGTCTTCAACGGTTACGCGTGCCATAGGTAAGGAAACCTAGTGGAAACATTGAGTATTGGCAAGCGTCTCTTTGTAACTTGCTAGGGTTCAACCCAGTCACCCTTAGGGTCGATGTTCAAAATTTTGGATAAATTTAAAGGGTATATTTTGAGCTGGTCTTCAGAGAGTAATTTGAACTTAAAGCAGTGGCCTGGCACATCGGGCGGATATTTTGTTTTTAAGACAATATAACCATGGGGTGTTGTAGGCTCTTTGTGGGGGCCAAAAACAACTATCTCATTGAAATTACTAAATGAAATCTCACCCCTATGGGCTTTCATTTTTGTCCAAAAGGGGATGTGCTCCCAGTCAAAAACGTTTTTAACTTTATTGAAGCGAATGAAGAGTTTCTCGGTTCGTGTCGCAAAAATGGTGAAATAAATGGCTAAACCGCTCAGCATGCCAGCCCAGCAAAGGGCGCCAGTGGCATAAAACATAGGCGTATAAGCTTGAGTGTAACGCAGGCGGAAGTAATTGCCGTAGCTCGCCAGTAAAAAGAGAGCAAGGGCAAGAAGGCGTCCTCGAACGGGGCCCAAAGAGTGGATGACGCGGATCCAAGCCCCTTTGGCTTCTTTTTCCAAACGTATTTCAAAAATGCCTTTGTCGACTTGGGAACCTGCAAGGCTAAAGATTTCAGAAAGGCTTTGCGCTTGTGACATGACAGCTAAGCTAGCAAAGATTAAGAAAAAACCCAATGTTTGTTAGTGAAAGTCAAATGGAAAATGAAGAGCAAATGGTGGCGTTGTTTGGTGTGGATCGTGGCGTGGCTTATCAGACCACAGGAGCGTTGCTTCGCCTAGGTCGAAAAATGCTAGGCATTGTTGAACAGCCCTCTCAGCGTGCCCTTGTCTCGCAAGTGCCCATGGTTTTGCTTTCTGAGGATGATGATTTTCAAAAACATTTTAAATCTGATGTGAGTTGGACATTGCTTGTTGCTGGGGAAAACCAAGCTCAAGACATCGCGCGCATTAAAAAAATTCAAGGCATCGCCCCGCAAATGAAGTGGGTTTTTATTTTGCCACAGCAAACCTCAGCTGAACATGTAGAGGCATTGTTGAGTTTGAGTGGTGGTCGTTGTGTGGTTTTTTTGGTCCCGCATTTGTTTGGTTTTCGTGACAATGGGTTAATGGATGAATCGCTTCGTTTGCTTAAAGAGAAACCAAAGAAACTGCATGATAAAACGAATGGGCAAAAAAATGCTTCCCTGCTCTTTGTTGGTGACCTGGTTTCGCTCATTGTTAGTGTGCCTCAGTTGGGATCGGCTGTGTGGGGCAGGGTGTTTGTGGTACCTGGATTTACGTGCACGGAGGAGGAGTGGTTGGAGGCTTTTCGAAAAAGTTTTTCTGTTCCTATGCCCTCGGTATGGGATTCTTTTAAACGGGTCTTTCCTTCGTTTTCTTCTGGGGTTTTTAAGAATATTTCAATGATTCCAAACACTCCGTTAGTGGCGCAAGCTGAAGATTTCAAAGTCTCGTTTCCTACATCTATGACCTCGCTCCGAAGAGCGCTTGATCAATGCGCATCCTCATATAAAAGGCACCCACAATTAGAGCTTGTCTTCCCACCGGGTAGAACGATATAAATCGCGACGTTTGGAAACAACAACGACGTCTCTAGAGCTACCTAAAAAACTGAAACCGACTCAGCATCGCATTGTTTTAAAAAATGGTGTTGAGTTGCAGTATCACACACCTGGTTTGGGCCGGACATTTGAACCGCTTTCTTTGGATTCCTTTTTGCCAGAGCATCTTCTTGAAAAGTACAAGCAAAAGCTTGAGGTTGAAATTGGGCCAGGCAAGGGTGAGTTTTTAGCAGCTAGGGCAGCTCTTAAACAGGACACCTGTTTTGTTGGAATTGACCGTCGTTTAGATCGTATTCGACTGACGGAGAAAAAACTAAAGCGTATTGAAACGCAAGATGCGCGTTCCAACTGGATTGTGTTGCATGAAGATGCAAGAAGCTTTTTGTCTGGAGCGTTGCCGGCCATTGATGTGTTCCATGTGTATCAGCCTGATCCGTGGCCGAAAGCACGTCACCACAAACATCGTTTTTTCCGTTCACCCGATGCCAAAGCTTGGGCGCTGGCGATTCGTCAGGGTGGAGAGTTACGTTTTTCAACCGATCACAGAGACTATTTCGAGGAAATTCTAGACATCGTGTTGAGCTGGGACTTGTTTGATTTGGGTTTTGTACTTTGTAAAACGGCTTTGGTTGGCAAGGCAGTTACGCACTTTGAAAATATATTTTTGCGCAAAGGTCAGCCAGTTTATAAAGCTGTTTTTATTCGTCGCTAGTGCGGGTGGTTGTGTCCGTCGCCTTCGAAATGAGAGTTTCCAGATTCGTCCATCCATCGTTTTGAAGCAGTAGGGAATTTTCCAAAAGGTAAATCGGATTTGTCTTTTGTATTCAGAAAAGTTCCTGAAAAATAATCGCTGCGAAATGTTAAATCAGGCCCAAGTGCTTCGGTTGGCGTTTTAATATAGGTTCGTACTTTGACTATTGAAGGGTTGTTGCTGTCTTGTATGGCTCGGACAAATAAAATGGTTTGTGCGCGGCCATCTTTTTTCCCATCAAAGCGCAATTCATATTTTTTCATGTCATAGAAAACTCCCTGAAGTTCAACTCCTGAAAGCTTGGACAGCTCTTTGTAAATTTTATTGCCGACCTCTGAAGTCTTGAACATAGGGTCCAGAGGTGTAAGGGCGACTCGTGTGCTTTCACCTAGTTTATCAATAAGCATTTTCAAAGAACCAAGTTTCGCGCTTGAGCCAATGTTGGCTTTGCGAAAAAGGGATTCGAGAGATTCATTGGCTTCGCGAGAAAGGTTGAGCATGTCTTGATCGCGCTGAGGTGTTGCTCGTTTGGATTGCTGATTTTTCCAGTCTTGTGCATATTTTTGAGCTTGTTTGACGAAATCATTTTCTGAAATGAGGTCGATGCGCAGTAACTCTAGCGGGGGAAAGGCTAAAGGATGTTTTTGTTGATAGTAGCGCAAGGACTGAACGTAGGCTCCCATGTGCGGAGAGTTCACGAATTCTTCGAGTGAGGGTGTTGTGCTTGTGGATTGCGCATTGGTGATCGAATGAAGTGAAGCAATGTGCAAAATAAGCGTCAAAAAACAGTGTCTGAAACGACGGATCATCATCATGCTTATACGATAATCGATTTTGTATTTTTTCGGTATAATTGTGCTCATGAAATCCAATGAAGATGTCGCCAATGAAATCATTAAAACTCTTCGGGATGCCCTTGGTCCCACAGTATTGCACTTGAAAGATGATTCTGCCGCTCATGCGGGTCACAATCATAGCAAAAGAAAGGATGGCGCCGGCGGCCATTACAGTGTTCAAATTGTGAGCGAGCTTTTTACCGGTTTAACACGTTTGGAACGTCAGCGTTGGGTACTCTCGTTGTTGGCTGAGTTGATGGATCGCAAAAAGATTCACGCGATTCAAATGGATCTTAAAGCTCCTGAAGAAGTCAGTCTTAGTTGAAATGCTGATTGAAATTCAGATTGAAATGTAGAATGTAAAAACCCAGTACAAAACACGCAAATGCTGCAATAAAATATTTGGAGAGAACTTTTTTCCTAAAAAAAATAAACTCTACAAGACTTGCGACAAAGGGGCTTGAGGCACCTACAGCGGCAACGGAGGCCACGTGTCCTACACGAAGAGCGGTTAGCCACAGAATTAAAGACAAAAAAGTTCCTGTGAAGCTGGCAATTGTACTTGTGAGGCGGTCAGAGGGTTTGAGCTGATGATAGTGCTTCCAGAAATCTATTTTTTTCCAAAATAGGTGAATTAAAAAAAAGAAGAATAGAGCCCCTACAGAGCGAATCAAGCTTCCTGTAATAGGAGTGAGCGCGGGATTTGATTCGAAGCCAGCTTTGGCCATCAAGACACTGCTGCAATCAATGATGAGGCCGCATAAAGCAATGCCAATCCACTTGAGTTGCCAACTCCCAGATTTTTTGTATTGCTCAAGGCTGATAAAGCAAACACAGCCCATAAAGGCTGCAATTCCAAGAAAATGTTTTAGGTGCAAGGGTTGGTTAAAAAGGAAATAGCTTCCAGTACCAACGATGAGTGGTTGAAAACTGTAGATTAAAAAAGTTCTGGCGTTTCCCAATTCAATGAAGGCGCGAAGAAGAAAAAAATCAGCAATGCAAAGACCAAAAATACCTGACAAAAAAAGAAATAGATTTGTTTGAGAAAAGAAAACGCGTGCTTCTGGAAATTCCAAAAGCAAAACAGCAAACAAACAGCAAATTGTGGAGACGAGACATTTGAAAAAATTCATCCAAAGAGTGGAAACTTGCTTGGAATATTTGGCGTAAAAAAATGATGAAGTGGCAAAGCAAACGCTTCCAAAAAAAGCGACAACAACGGCGGATTCAGCGCTAATGTCGAACATATCTCGGGGTTATATAAAATACTGCCACGAGTCAAACCATTAAAAATTTTTAGGAAAATCAATTTCGTGGACTTTAGGACTTCGTAATTTGTTGTAGACTTTATGTTAGTAATTCAACTCAACCGTTGTATTTTAAGGAGACTTTGAGATTTATGATAAAAAGAAAAATGTTAGCATTAGCTGCCCTTGGAATGTTCGCTGTGGCATGTAAAAAAGAAGAGCCAGCTGCTGAAGCACCTCCTCCAGCTGCCGCAGAACAAGCGCCTCCTGCTGCTGAAGCACCTCCTGCTGATGCCGCTGCTGCACCAGCTGACGCTGCACCTGCAGCTCCTGCTGAAGGTGGCAAGTAGTCCGCTGATTTGATTTTGATCAAATAGAAAAGGCCTCTCTGGGTTTTACTCAGAGAGGCCTTTTTGTATTTAAAATTTATCTTTGTATAAAATTATTTAGGAAGCATTTTAACTGCTTGTTCTTGGCTAATATTTTGCCCTTGAATGGGCTGAAAATTAAGGGTCGCCGATGTTGGTGTACGATTGGTTCCATCGTTTTGATTGGGCGGTATCGCAATTTGATTCACTAATATTGGATTGGTTTGAGCTTGTGGTGACAGTGGATTGCTAGGCGCGCTTAATAGTGAGCCGACTGTGTTTTGCGCTGAAGATACATTGCTGGCAATCACCTGCGATCCTTGCATTTGATTTTTACAGTATTGCTCCGCTTTGACAAAACCAAGACTTGTTTTGAATGTATAGGCTGCATATTTTCCGCAAGGAGATTTCTTCGCCATGCTTTCATCTCCATTTTCGAGATATTCTTCAAGGCCTAAGACATCTTTATTGCGCTGATCAATCATAGATTGCAGGCCTGCCATTTGAGCTTCAATTTTTTTTCTTTCTTGAGTTAATTTTTGGGCACTATCGGTGAATCCTGCTTTTGTGTTGTTGATTTCTTGCCTGAAAACTCTCTCACGATCTTTTTTTAATTCGGCTATGCGTTCTTGCTGTTGTTGGTTGATTTCATGGATAGCCATGAGCAGGGATTTGAATGATTTGGTTGCGAATTTGAATGGGCTATAAGAGGATTCGTAGCTGCCATTGGCATTTCGTTTTTTTGTTTGCGATAGAATTTCATAGATTGTCGTCTTAATTTTTTCAGCAGTGGCGTTGCAGCCAGAAAAGGCAGTGTTGGCGTTTTTAAGATCTTGCTGAGTGTTTTTGAGTGATTGGCTTGAGTCTAGAGCTTTGTTTTCCGCTGAGGTTGAACCTAATTGTTGGCTAGCATTTTCAGTGTGATTTGCTGAAGCTTTTAAAGCAAGGTCACCAAAAAAACATCGAGGATAAACTTCACTGACTTGTTCTTTAACTAATGGAGTGTGGTCAAGTGATAGTGGTTGAAGGCCTTTGACGTAAAACTCTCGCGCGGTAAAGGCATATTCTTTGCAATATTCAGCATAGCTTGTTGTGCCTTCATGGACTTCGAATTTTAGGTTTTTATCAAAGAACGAGCCGCAGTTTTGAGCGACCGAATTCGATGCCTCTGATTCCGCGCGTGCTCTAATTTTTTTCTGTGTTTCTTTTCTGACTCCAACATCCTTTAAGTACTCTTCTCGTTCTTTATTATCGATTTCCAAGCGATAGGTGTCGGATTTGAGCTGCTGGTATTCTGTAGCAAATTTATCCGAAGCTTTATAGGTCTGATAAACAGCGGCGCCGCCAGCCGCTGCAACAGATGCAGGTGCTAAGATGGTCATTGCCGTTATGGTTCCAGCTGTTGCGGCAACAGTTCCAGAGGTTGCTAATGTCGCAATAGATGAAGGGGCAACTAAGCCAAACGCCGCCAGGCCTTCAGCCATACTAATCACTCCGGTGGCCACACCCAAAGTTCCAGCTGTGGCATTTAACGAACCTGAGATTTTATCTCCACCGTTGCCATAAATTGAATTGGCCAGCTCTTGTGTTCCTTGATGAAATTGATACATGTAGGTGACCGTGCTGATGCCGGCAGTTGTGGGGGAAAGGTATTTTGCTGCACTATGGGCTGAGTGGCCCACGTGTTGAAGCGTGTGGTTCCCGGATTTTTGTAATTTCGCAAGTTGCTCAGCTGTATAGGTGGTGCTTTCACTGACATGGTAGCCGAGTGTAGCGGCAGATGCGCCACCGTCTTTAGATATGCTTGTTAAATGGCTTGCCGAGGCTCCGGCAAGGCCGAAGTTAATGGCTGCACCAACGGCTCCTGCTCCTGCGCCCAATTTTCCGTTGGCTCCGGAAATATCTACAGGAAGGGCTTTGGCCCCGGCCATGTCCTTTACGGCAACGACTCCATTGGTTGATGTGGAAATGACTTCAGGTTCTGTAGATGGGTGTATACTGTCATCACCTGCAAAAACTACACTATTTGTAGTCAACGATAGAAATACAATAAGCCGCCTAAACATCATTTGTTAATCATAACAAAATGGAGTGACATGAAAGATTAAGTTTGTGTTAATTCCACAGGTGCCTAGCTCCCTTTAGCCAGTAGTTGCGTTAACATACTAATAATTCAAATTATAACGCAACTGCGACACCAAAAGGTAGGCCGTACCTTTTGGCGGTTAGGCGCCTTCTGTGAGTTCTTTGTAGTAACTGTTTTGAGCGACGAGTTCTTCGTGTTTGCCAGATTCGACAATCTCACCGTTACGGAACACAAATAACCTGTCACAGGCCCGTATAGTTTCCAGACGGTGGGCAATGATAAAGCAAGTGCGGCCTTTCATAATTTTATAAATGGCATCTTGAATGATTTTCTCGGTGACGGGGTCCACGTTGGCCGTGGCTTCATCCAATATAAGTAGACGTGGATTCTTGAGCATGACGCGAGTGAGTGCGATGAGCTGCTTTTCTCCGACGCTAAGGTTTGCGCCTTGTTCAAGGATTTCTGTTTGCAGTGTCCAAGAATTTTGTTTCATGAGTTGAGCAAGTCCGGTGTCTTCGCAGGCTTTTAAAATGTCTGTATCGAGGATGTGCATTCCAGGAGAGAGGTTATTTTTTAGAGTTCCCCTAAAAATAATGACATCTTGTGAAACAAATCCAATTTGGTCGCGCAAGGCCTCACGATCAAAATTCCGCAGATCAATATCGTCTATGGTGATCTGTCCTTCTTGATATTCATAAAGTCGGGCCAGCAGACTTAGGGTTGTTGTTTTTCCGCTACCTGTTGCCCCTGCGAGTCCAATTTTTTGGCCAGGTCTGGCTTCAAAGGAAATATTGCGAAGGACAGGATTGTCTGAAGTTTTGTACTTCATGGAAACATTTGAAAACTTCACATATCCTGAAAGCTGAAATTCTTCTAGTGCCCCGTTGGGACCAAGTTCATCGCTTTCATTGGGTTGTTTTAAGAAACTAAAAATTCTTTCTGCACTTGTGAAGGCGGCTTGCACGACATGGATTTCTTGGGTGAGCGCTCCTATGGGACGTGTGAAGCGTTGGCAAAAACGAATGAATGTCACGAAAAGACCAAGGCTCATGGTGCCTTTCAAGACAGCTTGCCCACCGGTCCAAAATAATAAAATTAAAGGGACTAGTGAGAGGACTAGAATGATGGGGCGGGACACGGCATTCAAAAAATTGAGCCGCATGGCTGCTGTGTAATGATGGTGAATGACGTTATCGAAGCGTTTTTTTGACCAGTGTTCAGAACCAGCAGAGCGAATGACGGGTATGCCATTTAAAAACTCAGATAGCTGTGCATTAATGGCCGAATTGCGTTTTGAAAATTCTCGATTCCAGTATCGAATAGGATCGCGAAAAGCATAAGTTGCAAAAATGGTTGGCACCATTCCTAGTATGATGAGTAAAGCTAGTTTCCAATCCGCAATGAGCATGGCCAAGGCGACAATACACACAGAAATGATGATGTTTAAAAGTCTAGCAAGTGTGCCAGAGAAGAAGTCATCGAGTCCCTCAACGTCGTAAGTGAGTCTAGTCACAGTTCGTCCGAGAGGTTGGGTGTCGTAGTAGCTCAGAGGCAGTTTGTGCAATTTTGCAAAAAGCTCTTCACGGATTAATAGAAGTGCTTCACTTGAAATGGTGGCCAATATTTTTCTACCAACAAAGACAATGAGCACTGCCGCTAATTCTAGTATCAACACCAGCATGCCGAGTTGGTACGCTTTTGAGTAATTCCTATTTAGCAAACCAGTTTCAACCAAGTCCCCAGTTAGTTTGGACGAGTAAACGGCAAGTCCCGACGCGATTGTAATGACTAGCAAAGAGAGTAAGACAAGGTTTTTGTTCGGCTTAGAAAATTTTAAAAGATACTGAAATGCTGAGCCATCTTTGCTGGAAACGGAATGGACATCGTCATTTTCTAAAAATGTTGTTGGATTAGTCATTGGCGTTTAACTCAATGAGTTGATGGCAGTGTTTTAGTGTTGAGGCTCTGTGTGCAACCCAAATGAGGGTTTTGTGCTGTAGGTTTTCATTGAGCTTGTTTAAAATATGCTCTTCTGTGACGGTGTCGACAGCACTTAGGCAGTCATCAAAAAGCAAAACATCTGCGTTAGTGGCTAAGGCGCGAGCCAATGTGAGTCTTTGTTTTTGTCCTCCAGATAAATTAATGCCCCATTCACCAAGAGCCGTATCTAAGCCTTTGGGAAGTTTTTCCACATCAGATTTGACGCCTGCCCAGTCTAGGTAGCGCCAAATCTCGTCATCGTTAAGTTCGTGCTGCAAGGAAATGTTGTTGCGAATGGTTTCAGCAAACAGAAAAGGCTTTTGCGGGACAATGGCAATTTTTTTTCTTAAATGTTGGTGTGAAAGTTGTGAAATGTTTTCTCCACAAAAGCTGATACTGCCCTCATAGCGGTCATCAAAACCCGCCAGCAAATGAATCAATGTGCTTTTCCCGGTACCAATAGGCCCAAAAACTCCTAAGCGGTCTCCTCGTTTTAAAGTGAATGATAAATTTTTTAAAACTTGTTTGTGGCTGTTGGGGTATCGGTAGCTGAGATTGTTTACCGAATAAACGATTGTTGTATCTGCCGTTGTTTTGCCGCCGGAGCGCAGGCGGGGAGCTTCGGCTTCGGCGTAGGTTTTGGTGACACGTTTAAGGCTTGTGTATCCTCGTTGCCATTCAGAAATTAGAAACCCCAGTTCTGCAAGTGGGTCTTGGACTAGAAAAATAAAGCTTTGAAAAGCCACGAACTCACCAATGCTTAGTGTGCCAGCTTGAATTTTTGCTATCCCCATTGCCACTAGGATTCCAAAAGAAATGAGGGGAGTGATTCCCGTAATGGGGATGAATGCTAGAGAGGTGTCAATCACTTGTAATCGTTTGCGGCGGTAGCCTTCTGCAGCTTCGATGAGCCTTGCCTGCCAAAACGGGCCGGTTTGCGTGAGTCTTTGCATGCGCACGGTGGAGACGGCAAGAGAGCTAAGGTTGGTCAGCTCAGAAAGTTGTTGCTGAGCTTGGTCGTGCTGCTCGGATTCTTTTTTCGCCAGGCGATGCAGCAGGACTGGCAAGACGGGGACAATCAGTAAAGACATCAGGCTCAGTCCCACATCGATGGTGAACATGGCAATGAGTGTGAATGTCAGCAGAAAAATAAAATCGATTGTGCCGACTAGTGTGAATCCAAAAATGTAGCGAGCCGTGCCGATGTCTCCTGTGGCAACGTTCATGAGTTCTCCAGGAGAGAGGTCAGAGTTGAGGCGCTCTTGTGGTAAGTAGCGCGCACGATTCCAAAGTAGTGATTTTAAGCGCGCAGCCACTTTGTGGGTTTGTCTTGCTAGTGTGAGTCGCCAAAAAATTCTTCCAATAAATTGGAGGACAATGAAAATACTCAAAAATAAAACAAGAAGTTTAAACGCTTCTTGTTGAGTGGCGTAAGGTTTTACATAGCTAACAATTCCAGGAATTGAATTAATGGAGAGGAGGTCAATGCCCCATTGAATAAACTTTGGGACAAGCACGTCGCAGATATTTGTGAATACAACAAAGGTAAAGCCGCTCAAATAAATGAAGGGATGTCTTAGTAAATGCTTCCACCAAATGTGAAAAGTACTCAGCGCTTCATCAGGAATTTCCTTTTCAAACAGTGATGGGGGAAGCGTATTTTCTGCCATAAACTTAAGGGCAAGCATTGTAGTCTATAACATCTAACAAAATCATTTCGCATTGAGCCAAGTCCCTGATTTGCAAAGAGTCTCAGATTGTGGGATTCGGAAATAGGGGAAATTATTAGGGAGGGCAAAGTGTGATGAAGAAATCGTCTACTTTTGTGGCAAAAAAGGTTGTGCAGAAAGCACCACCGGCGTCGACAGTGAAGGCAGTGAAGCCTGTAAGAAAGGCGGCAGCAGACTCAGCCACGGGTCTTAGCCAAGCGCAGATTAAAGAGCTGCGCATTCGCTTGCTGGAACTCAAGAAAGAACTTAGTCAGTCAATTCTCAACAAGGCGGGCTCGGTTCACAGTAGTCAGTACAGCGAAAGCATTATCAAGGGCGATGATGCTGAGGTTGCTGAGAAACAACGCGCAAGCAATGCAACTTTGCAGGAATTGGATATTCTGAAGCATCGGTTGATTCTTGTTTCGCGTGCTTTATCAAAAATCGAAAATGGAAATTTTGGTGTTTGTGAAGAAACCGACGAGCCTATTGGCTATGAACGTTTAAGTGTTGTGCCTTGGGCAAGATACTGCGTTTTAGTTCAAGAACGTCGTGAGCGTAAGTTGCGTGATTATAAAACATCGCGCCTACGTTCTGAGTTTTAATTCCGTAACACAATATTGTGGATATTGTTTCGATTTTATTTCGATCAGTATTGATAGGATTCATCGTTGCGGCGCCGGTAGGACCGGTTGCCGCAATGTTGATTCGTAGAACATTGCACTCCGGTGCAAGAGTGGGTTTTAGTGCAGGCCTAGGGGCTGCCATGGCCGATTTGATTTTTGCCGCTATAGCGGTGCTTGGCCTTGCTTCTGTATCTGATTTTTTATTCCGTCATGAAAGAGAGTTGGCTTTTGTTGGTGGAGTTGTCTTGCTTGTTGTGGGAGCTATTTCACTAAAGAGAAATCAAAGTAAAAAAGCAGATCCATCGCTGTCTTTAGTCGATACTCAAGAAGAGCGGGAAGACGAAAAGCGTTTTAAGAAAAAACCGTGGATCATGTATGCTACGAAATCATTTTTTGTAGCCTTAGCACTGACTCTTACAAATCCAGCAACCATTGTGGGGATGGGGGCGGCCATTTCTGGCGCAGGTCTTTCCTCGCAAATGCAAAGTTTGGATCATCATATTTTAATTCTTGCGGGAATCTTTAGCGGTGCATTAATTTGGTGGGCATCCTTAACGTACTTTGTGAAGTGGTCAGGGCGTCGTCTCTCTAAATCTTGGATATTCAAGGTTCAAAGAATGACGGCAGTTTTGATTCTTCTTTCAGGGCTTTTTTGTTTGGCCCGTGCGTTAACTTTAAGTTACTCCACTTAATGTCTTTCCAATAAGATAAATTCTGGTAGTTTCATGTGTCTTATTTTGAAAAGGAGTTGATTATGTCAGAAGAAGTTGTCCTTGTTGTTACAAGTAAAGTGAAATCCTTCATTAAGGATCATGGTCAGTGCAATACAGCTGGAGATACCATTGAAGCAGTTTCTAAAATTGTTGAGAAGGTTTTATTGCGCGCTATTGAGTCTGCTAAGGCTAATGGTCGTAAGACGGTTATGGCTCGCGATATTGCTGGTGTGACCACTGGCAGTGAAACAATCGCTTAATCGCGTTTGTTTTTTAAACGACGGCGAAAGTCGCTGGGGTTTTGAGGTTGCTGATGTTTCGGCAGCTTCCAAAACCCCTTTAGTTTTTTTTGCGCATCTTTTTCCGCTCGAAACGACCAAGCACGAACGTCGTCATGTTCACTTTTTCCACGGTAAGCAAAAGCAAATCCTTCAAGAATCATCTGCTCATTGATTAAGCTGCCGCTGCTACTCCAGATCAAAGCAAGATATCGTCGGTAAACATCATGTCCGCGAATTTCGACTTTTAATGTTTTCCCAGCCACGAACTCATTAATGGCTTTGCTTGCCTCTACACCATAAGGTTGTCCTAGGTTTCGTTGATTCTTTTTTGCTATTTCAGGAGCGTCAATGCCCAATAATCGTAACGTCATCGTTAACCCGTCGCTAGTTTTTGCTTTGCAGGTGTCTCCATCGTGGCAGGAAAGAATGCTGAGCTGCTTGGTATATGTTTTGCTGTTTGAGTGGTGTCTTGATTTTAAGTTTGGAAAACTGCTGAGTGAATAGCCTAAACCGATAATGGCAAATAACGCCAATGGCTTATGGAGACGTGGAAAAAAAGGTTTTGCTTTTTGAAATAGAGTCATGATTCTGCCCATGCACAGACAATGCCAGAGGATTATTTGAGTTGGTAGGGAATGCTTCTGGTTAGCAAAGAAATGAATTCGTGCGCGACAAGCAATGGATCTGTAATGGCTTCTCTACCAAACTCTTCGCCGCTCATGAGCTTGCCAGGGAACAGCATGTGATGGCCAAGCACGCGAATCACGTGTTGCTGAATACCATGCTCGGCAGGGAATAGCGCGGCACCACTCTCGACGACCCCATCATCAGGTCCGACAACATAGGGGAGTGTCTTGGCTGCCAGTCTTGCTTGATAAGAGACCAGACGAGGCATTTTTTTAGTCAAACCATCGTTGCCTTCTGGAAGGGCGACAATGTTAACAAAGGGAATCTTGCGAAGCACACTGATGTTTTCTTCAGGAAAGTTTTTAAAGGGGTCAATGGTGAGCGATTCAAATGCCGACAAATCTCTAAACTCTTCAGGAGTTCTCCATAGAATCCATTTTTTTTCAAAAGGCACCATGAAGTTGGGGTAATGCTGGCCCCATTCGGCAAAGAATGATTTTCTATAGACACCAGACAATGACAGGATCATGGGGATCTGGGCTGCGGTGGCGTTATCAATGAGGCCAAGGCGGAAGGCTTCAATGGTGTCGCGTGAGCCTTTTGAAGCTGATAGTAAAATCACCTTTCGGCCTTTTGAGATTTCATCTTTTAATGTTCTGGCAATAATTTCAGCATTCACTTGCGATGAGGCAATCGGTTTAGTTTTTACAAAAACAGATTGGAATCCTCTACTTTGAAAGGCGTCAACTAGGGACTCAAGGTACACTCTAGAGGCTCCAATATGATAGGTAAGTCCAGGAACCACTAGAAAGCTGATCTTAGCTTTTTCGCTGGCACTTAGGGCATAGATGCTATCTTCGTAAACAGTGCGCGGTGCTTTTGAAACAGTGGCAAGGCGTGTTTCCAGCATGCCCTTTGAATGGTCGAAAGTTTTAATGAGTTGAGCCATAAGGTCGCGACCAAGTTTGGTCCCGTAGAGCCTGTTGAATATTCGGCCAGCGATGAGCGGATCGCTGGAGGGATGGTGCTTGTTCAGCAATCGATTTAAAAAATCGTCATAAGTTTCGTGAATCTTTGGACATTCAGCAGAGCCGTAGTTCATTAGCTCTAGACATCTCTTCTGGTTGTCATTGAGTTTTGAGTGGATGGGTTTTAGGTCGTCGTGGTCTAGTACAAAAGTCTTTTGGTTCTCATTTGTGCTTAAAAAGAGTCCTTGGGAAAAGCGTTTTTGAGGTTTTTGATAAAAGCTATTTTCTGGGAAAAAGGAACGAATCAGTTCGGGAATCTCGTGACTGATAGGCTGGGTAAGTGCTTGCTCTTGAGCATGTGTTAGTGCACTGGTGAGTAGAAAAAGGCCAAGCAACTGAGCTTTGGATGGCTTTGTCATGGGTGCGTAAAGTAACAATTGTTGCGCTTAGTGTCAATAACTTGTTACGTAATTTATATTAATTAAATCATGTATTTATGTAAAATTGGCAAAAAACGTCATTATAAAAATGCAGCCGATAATAGGGCGCAGATAAGCGGAGTCATGGTGTAAACCACAAGAACTAGAAGGCTTTGGAATAGCAACCAACCGAAAACTCGATCTTGGAGTGGAAATGTTTTGCTTTTGTGTGTGTCCACACGAACACTTAACCAAATAATCGCAAAATGGACCAAGACCATCAGTGTAATCCATGCTGAAGGCGCTTGGTTTCTAAAATCCAAACTGAGAAAAGCAAAAATCCAAGAACCTGTACTTGCTAGTAAGGCATAAGGATAGAGATCGGCAGCTACGGTAAGTGAACGGCTTAGCCAGAAGACTAGGGGGAAACATGTGAGTGCTGTTGAAAGGGCAAGCCCTATATAAAGCAAAACCATGTAAGTTAGTTTTTGCAGTATGGGGCTTTCAAAGGCATGTCTGCTCAGCCAGAACTGAGGAACGGCTTGTGTCACGTAGAGGCACGTGAAGGTTATGAAGAGAGTGAAGATGAGTCGTGCTGGACGCCTAGTCATAGGAATAGTGTAGAATACAGCTAATCTATTTACCCTTAGCAACAGTTTTGTTAGCTTTTGTTGACGTGAGCAAATTGATAATTGATCAAGTGGATGTCTGGAATGCCGATGGCGTTCTTAAAAATCAAATCGTCAGCGTTCAAAATGGAAAAATAGAGTCGATTCTGCCATCACCTCAACCGGCATTGATGAAGCCTAAAGTGTTAATGCCTGCAGGTGTGGATGCTCAAACACATTTGCGCGTGCCAGGCCAGGCTCACAAGGAAACACCTCTAAGTGGTTTGCGAGCGGCTTTGGCTGGCGGTTATGCGGCGGTGTTGGCCATGCCCAACACCAAACCTGTTATTGATTGTGTGGATGTCTGTCATATGGCGATGTCTGAGTTACGCGAAGCTCAAAATGAAACCGGCGTTCGTGCCTACTTGTCTGCTGCTATGACCATTGGCCAAGAAGGCGGTGCTGTTGTGGACATGGAAGCACTCGCTGCGTGGGGTGTGAAGGCATTCACAGATGATGGCCGTGGCGTTGCTCAAGACGCTGTGATGGAAGCTGTATTGCAAAGAGCGCAGCATGTGCCTTTACCCTTGTTGCAGCATGCAGAAGTCCCTGGTCATGGTGGAGTGCTTGCCCCGGGGCCAACACAAGAAAAATTGGGTCTTAAGGCATATCCAGCTAGTGCTGAAGTGGATATGGTTCGTCGCGATTTGGCGTTGCTAAAACGTTATCCCAAGGCGCGCTATCATGTGCTTCATATCTCTGCCCCTGAAACGTTTCGTTTGGTTGTTGAAGCGAAAAAAAATGCTTTACTAGTGAGCAGTGAAGTCACTCCTCATCATTTGTATTTTGCTTCAGAAGACATTCCGCTAACGGATACCTCCTTTAAAATGAATCCTCCATTGCGTTCAAGGCGTGAGCAAGAAGAGCTCATTACTGCACTTCAAAATGGATTGATTGATTTTGTTTCTACGGACCATGCGCCCCACGAAACCGCTATGAAGGGCCAGGATTTTAGAGCTGCTGCATTTGGCACTGGTGGTTTGGAAACAACGTTTCGTGTTCTCAGTCACCTGTATGTGAAGGGGCTGCTAACGGAGCGCCGATTTGTCGAAGTCTTTTCAAAGAAACCAGCTGAGTTTCTGGGCATTCAAGATGATGTTGGCGTTTTAAAGGTGGGGAGAATGTTTAAGGCAATTTTGTGTGATCCCACAGCTAAAGCCACGACAGTAGAGGCAAGGCACATTCATTCGTTGTCGAAAAACAATTGTTTCATTGGTGCGACATTGCCTGGATCCATTGAAGCCGTTTATCTGTGAGCTATTTGCTTAGTCTTAATAAAGATTGGCTTGAGTCATTGCAATTAATTTTCGAATGAGTGGATGAGTGCGGCTGACTTCACCCAAACGAGTGGTGTCGTTGGCTGATTGATTTTCAATGTAATCTTGGAATGAAAACAAAATGGATTTGATTTGCTGGTTTTTGCCATCACGCTCTTGAACGGCTTTTTGTATGGCAGCCGAGAGGGACAGCGTTTTGGAAAGTTCAGCTGCTCGTCGCGCTGTTCCGCTGTCTAATAAATTTCCTGATGATGTTTTGCCCGCTAAGCTTTGTTTGGGGAGCCCAGTTTTTTCTAGGATCTGGCGCGCCTGCCAAGGTGTTAGGTTGCGGTTGATGTTTCGAATGATGATAGCAGTTCCTGCAACAAGAGGGGCGGCTTGCGAGGTTCCGCTCATGACAAGTTTCATGTTGTTGGGAGTGATGGATGTAATATTTTTTCCTGGCGCAGCTAGGTTAACTTTCTTCACTCCATAACAAGAGAAATCGGCCAGCACTCCCTTGCTGTCGCTTGCCGCCACTGAAATTACGTTTGGAAGCGTTTCGGATAGGTCTGCAGGAGCCATTGGATAAACTTCTAAATTCCCGGCATTGATGTCTTTGCTTCCATTGTTTCCTGCTGCAATGACAAACAATGTTCCTGGGTTTTGTTTAAATATTTGCGCCCACATGTTTTGGAACACGAAATAGAGTTCTTTGATGGCTTTTTGAAAATTCTTTTCTTGCTCTACGGATCGCTTGGTAGTTTCTGGCAAGTTGTTTTCTAGCAAATAGTTTGACCAAGCCACATCTACTGAATTTGTGACGTCAAGAATGGATCTCCCTAAGCTTAAATTCGCAACCCATATTTTTCTTGCTTTGATGTATTCGGAAACTATTTTTGTGAAATCAGGTGCGTCTTTAGCTGAGTCAGAAATCAGCAAATCCACTTCCTCTTCGCTATCGAAAGGGGATCTGGACGGCGGAGGCGTAAGCGTGTCGTCAGGATCTTTTGTCGTCTTGTCGTTTTGCAAAGTGCGTGGCTTGAACAATGAGCTCAGCTTGGATTTTGCAGTCATTTCAACACCAGCTTCAGAATCGTCAGCGCGCTGAATAGCGTTGAGGGAAACCAATTTTAGTTGCTGCTCTGTAATGGTCTCATCTGTTTTTTTTGCTACACGAAGCGCAATGCCTGTGACATGCGTTCCGTGACTGGTTCTCAGCAACTCAGCAAGCATATCGACCATATGTTTTTTGTTGAGGGCTTTATCTAAGGCATCTTGTGTGGATTTATCTGTGGCAAACTGTAGTTGATTGTACAATTGAAAAACTTCAGTGATGTCTTCTTTGTGTTTAAGGTATGGTTCAAGTGCTGATGGTGGAAAATACTGATTGTTGTTTGAGATGGCATTCCAGCCAGAGACATCATCAATGAATCCGTTTTGGTCGTCGTCTATGTTTTTTTTCCCTTGAGCTTCTTTGGCGTTAATGGATCTGTATTTTTTTAATTCCGTGTGATCCAAATCGACACCGAAGTCGATGGTTAAAAAATTGGAAACAGGACTGCTATTTTGCGCAGCAGTCATTTCTGCAAACAAAGTTAAAAATAGAAATAGCAGTGCAACCCCGAACCAACCCCTTGGCATGGGTGGGAATGTAATGAGTTGTGAGTCCGATGCTCCTTAAATGAACTTACATGTTGGGAGGAATTTGAATAAAAAAATTAACGCACTGACTCAATTTGAATGTTGCGCATCGCATTAACGTCTCTAGCGGCTTTTATCCAGTTCATGGAGCCTGAAGTTTTCACCCTGCTTTGTAATTCAGCCGAAGTGTTCACGGTTCTCTCTAATAGTGCACGTATATCGCTGGGACTTAGTGTGGGGTGTAGTGATTTTAAAAAGGCAATCACTCCAGAAACGGCAGGTGCCGCCATGGAGGTTCCACTCATGGCAAGTTGCAGGTTTGCAGGTCCAAGTGAATCCACAGCAACACCATAGGCTGCCAAGCTGACGTTTTGAGGGCCAAAGCTTGAGAAATTAGCCCACTTGTTGGACGCATCCACAGCAGCGACGGTCATAACGTTACTTAGCTCACCACCGAGCACTGCGGGGCTAATGGGGTCGCTAGAGTCTATATTTCCTTGTGTAGGGTAGTTTGGATTTCCTGAATTGCCTGCAGCAAAAACAAACATCACTTGGGGATTATTGGAGGCCAGAGTTCTCCACGATGACAAATGCCCATCAAATAATGCTGAGGCTATGTTGCGGAAGTATTGCTCTTGAATTGTGGTTCTAGGAATGTCGGGATTGATCTGTCTTAGTTGACGATCCATTCTCCATGTTCTTTCTAAACTGTTTTGGACATTGAGTTTGTCAATTCCCATACTGAGATTCACGACTTGAAAACCATGTGAGCGGATATACGTTTGCAGTGTTGCGCCTTCCGTTGAGTATTTGTTTTGAATGTCTTGAAGCAATTTTTGGTTGGCCACTTCGTCGTCAAATGGTGAAGCTGGAATGGGCTCGTCTGGGGCCGATGAAAATGTTCGTAGTTGAAGATGAATGCTTTGGTCAGAAATTAGGGGTCTGCTAAGTCCTGCTATTTCATAAGGGACAATAATTTGCTTGCTCATCAATTGCGCTGAAAATTCATTAAGCGAGTAGCTTTCACTTACGGAAACATTCATAGAGGAAATTTGCGCTACGCCAAGACTATTGAGTGCAACAATGCCGGAGACGTGTGAGCCGTGGCTGTACTCAACTAGCCCGGGGAGACTTTCTCTGTCGGGGTGATTGGAGAGTGCTTTTTTTGCGCCGGCATCGCCTTTGATGGATCCAGAGTACAAAGAGAATAGCTCTTTAATGCGGTAGCGATGTTTTTCAAAACCATCTCTTAGAAATCGCGGCATGAATTGGTTGTTTTGTGAAATCATGTTCCAACCAAAGAAATCATCTACAAAACCGTTTTGATCGTCATCGACTCCGCCACGGCCACGAGTCTCGTTGGTGTTTAAAAATTTAAATTTCTGAATTTCAATGTGATCCAGTTCAGCCGGGCCATCAACAACAAGGACGGGGACTTTAGGTAGATTGGCAAATTGAGCGACACTGAGCTCTTTAACTTCTTGGCTTAGTTTGTCGCGACGTGATTGGATTTCCTTCTCCCAGCTTAATTCATATTCTCTAGGCACTGGTGCAGGGGCTGCGGGCTCGATTTTTTTTTCATCAGCGCAAGCGCTCAAAAGTGCAGTTGTGATGAGAATGAAAAGTTTATAAGAATATTTTTGTCTTTTCAGACATAATTGATTAGTCACGTATAGAGTAGTTTACGGCAATGAAACAAAAGAATACAAGAAAAATAAAAGGCGCTAAGTACGATCCCAAAGATGAGTACTTTCACAAGGCAAAGAGTCAAGGTTTTGTCGCACGAAGCGCATTCAAGCTTTCTGAGATTCATTCAAAACATAAAATTTTTAAACGTGGTCAGCGTATACTTGATATGGGCTGCGCCCCAGGGTCTTGGCTACAGTTTGCAGCACAGCAAATTGGTGTGGATGGAAAAATTTTAGGAATTGATTTGGATCCTGTTCGCGTTGAACTGCCGCAGGTGCTCACTCTTCAAATGGATTTATATGATGTCAATATTCAGACACCTGAGCTTTTGGCTTTGGCCCCTGTGGATGTGATTCAAAGCGACGCGATGACCAAGACAACTGGAATCGTTGATACCGATTGCGCTCGTTCGATTGCCTTGGTGGAGTATTCGGTTCATCTTGCTAAACAAGGCGTGCTCAAAAAGGGTGGGCAATTTTTAGCAAAAGTTTTTGAAGGACCAGGCTTTACAGAATTTTACAAAGATTTCCGTTTGCTTTTTGAGGACACTAGCGTGAATCGTCCTCCGTCAATTCGTCCCGGAAGCCGAGAGGTGTATGTCTATGGGCGCGGGTTTAAGCTTGATGTGCCTTTAGGATCCAAGAGTTCATAGCACCCAACAAAGGATCGCTGGACTTCTCCTGGCATTTTCTCTCAAACATGGATCGAAACTGTTTTGGAATTCGTTCATCAACAATGGCGACTCGTTGCGCTTGGATTGTGTCGTTAAAGAATTCAGGGTTTTCTAGAAATGCCATGAGGTCAGCAATTTGGAAATTGGGATTTTGCAGTAGTTTCGCGCGAGGAAGAAAATGAGTTTCTTTTTTGAGTGCTTCATTCAAAACAGAAGGGCTTAGCAAAGGAATTCGTGCGCAGTAACTGCGAACCATGGGAGAGGAATCTTCAAGCAAAAGTTTTGAAAACAAATCTTGAATTTCAAAGCGTAGTGCTGGGGCTAGTGACCAATTGGGCGGATATTCCAGAATCCTTCTGGTGAGGCTCAAGGCAGCACTGACCCGGTTGTCTTCAGTAAGCGATCTCGCAAAAAACAGCATGGCTTCAAAGGGTGCCAATGGATGGCCTAGTAAATCTTCTACGGCGTAATCGGAAATTTGCTCAAAAGAATCTGGAAGCTCGGGTGGTGCCAACATGCGCAATCCAGGATTGTGTCTTGATTCCAACTTGTCTTTGGCTCGTATGGATATTTCTTGGGCTGGGTGAAATTTGAATTTTTCTAGGGTTTCGTCATAAACATCACTACGATTCACAAGCCACACGGCTGCTCCGGCATCAATGCTGGCTTGAATCATCAGGTGTTGATTGGCGTAGGGAGACAAAAACAATTCAGCCAGCTCAGCTGCAGGAATTTTAGAAAAAAGTTCGTCTATGGATGTCGTTTGCATAGGATTATCGCTCTAAATTCTCAACGAGCATGGCTACTGCTTCGCCGCCGCCAATGCACAAACTAGCAACGCCATAACGTTTTTTTCTTTGCGCTAAAGCGTGGCATAGGGTGACTAAAATTCTGGCTCCACTGGCTCCAATGGGATGGCCTAGTGATACAGCTCCTCCATTCACGTTTACTTTTTCAGGATCAAGGCCGAGCAATTTGATGTTGACCAAGGAAACGGCAGAAAAGGCCTCGTTAATTTCCCATAAGTCGATGTCTGAGGTTTTTAAGCCCGTCTCCTTGAGCAAGCGTTCAATGCTTTTTGCAGGAGCCGTAGTGAACCAAACAGGGTCTTGGGCCGCTTGCGCTTGCGCGACAATTTGAGCTGTGGGTTTTAATTGATTGCTTTTTGAAAACGATTCACTGCAAATGAGCATGGCTGCTGCTCCGTCGCTAAGGGAGCTCGCGTTTGCTGCGGTTATGGTTCCTTTTTTGGAATCAAAAACAGGTTTTAATTGCGAGAATTTTGACAAATCGCCACGCGCTGGTTCTTCGTCCATTTCAAATGAGATTGTTTTTTTTCCTTGCTGCACAGAGAGCTGAGCAATTTCATTTTTAAAGGAACCATTGGCAATGGCATTGAGTGCGCGCTGATAAGAGCGTTCAGCGTAAGCATCTTGCGCCTCACGAGTGATTTGATGCTCTTGACAGCACAGCTCAGCAGCTGTCCCCATATGAAAATTATTGTACACATCCCATAGACCGTCTTTGATCATGGAATCGACTAACTCACCATTTCCCATTCGTAAGCCTGAGCGCATTTTGGGAATCAGATAAGGCGTGTTTGACATGCTCTCCATACCGCCGGCCAATACCGCGTGATTTTGTCCGGAGCGGATGCTTAAATCTGCAAGCATCACTGCCTTGAGTCCGGAGCCGCATACTTTACTCACTGTCGTGCAGGGCACAAGATTGGAAACGCCCGCTGCGATTGAGGCTTGTCTGGCTGGTGCCTGACCAAGTCCTGCGCTGAGCACGCAGCCCATGTAGACTTCGTCAATTTTTTCTACAGAGACTTGGCTTTTGCTAATTGTGGATTGTAGGGCTGCAGCACCTAGTTGAGGTGCCGATAAAGCACTAAGGCTTCCTTGAAAACTTCCGATTGCTGTTCTTTGTGGTGCACAAATAAGAGATTTCGTCATGTCTCCTTACATAGCATAGAATTTCATATTAATGTACGTAACATGGCAGCAGGAACTTTGAGAATCACGCGCCCAGTTTTGTTGATTTTTATACTCTGTGCAGTGCTGCCATTTATTTTGCGCTTAGGTTTGGATACCGCTACATTGCGAAGCCAGGCCATCTCCACATTGTATCGAGATTGGCGTTGGCACCCTGAAACATTGAAGTTAATTGATGGCCACAAAACCTTGATCTTGGATCCGACTTCAAGCAATCCTCAGCTTGAAGAGTTGTTTCGACTAAACTTATCGCAGGAGTTTCGAATTGCTGATGTTGGTGAATATCCTCGTATTCGATTTTTTGCCAAAGAAGATAATCGCATACAAGCCCGCATAGATTTTTTCTCCCTCAAGCAGCTCAATCCGAGTGCGGTATGGGAGGGCGATGTCCGTATTGCGAATAATGGTATTTTGCTAGGTCCATGGACAGGGGCCTTTTTGTGGAGTTGTGGATACGCAATTTGGGTATGTTTTGGTGCCTGCTTTTTCTTGATTTTGCTTTGGTGGAGCCACTGGAGTTTGTTGGATGTTCCTGGTGAGCTACTGTCTGTGTTTAATCGCTTCGTGAATGAAATTAGTGAGCGTGCTCATATCTGGAACTGGAACGCCTCTGAACTTTCACGACTGCCGCTTGTTGCTTCTGTACTTTACATTGTCGTTGCGGGATTTTTCTTATTGTTGTTCACGAAAAAGAAAAGTTTACTTGGTAGCTCGCAAAGAACAGCAATTTTTATTTCATTTTTGTTAGAGCCTGTTGTTTTATGGTCGGTGTCTCGTTTTGCAAAATGGGAATCGGATGTTGTTTGGTGGAAAATATATTTTGTCTCTATTTTGTTTCGTTTTGTCACTGGCGGAATTATTTTATTAATCACGCTATACCCTCATCTGCTATCAGTGTTTAAAAAAGACACCTCAAGACATACACGTTTCACGAAGAATTATGTGTACCTTCTTTGGCCATTTATTTTTGTTTTTTGTGAAGGATGGTCGTGGAGCCATGCCGTTTTGAATGGGCAATTGCATGAGACCATAGCAATGTTGAAGATTTTTTTGATGGGCTTGTTGTTAGCTTTTGTCATGGGGTCACGAATTTTTTCAATGTGGTTTGGGGCTTTGGTGCTGGCTTTTGTATTGCCCTTCAATAAAGGGCACTTTCTGGCGGGCGCTGCTTATGGCTTGCTTTTTGATGGTCTAGTTGTGGGTTGGTACCTCACACCATACAAAGCGCTTAGGCCTGTACTTCCATTTCTGTCATCGGCGTGGAGAATGATGCTGCTGACAATTGCGATTTCCTGGTTTGTTGGTGTCTTCTTGTGGAGCGTAGGAGTGCCATTGCCCATTTGCTGGTTGATATTGGCACTTTCTATTTGGTCTATTGTTCAATTGCGACCAGTTTTAATTAGCGGCGAAGGGGGCTTTCCGTTGGCCACGGACCGCCGAGATACGACTGAGACAGTTTGACGTAATGAAGAGCGGAATGGCTTACGAAAGTTATTTCATCGGTACTAAGGCTGCGTTTTACTTTTCCAGGACTACCAATCACTAGTGAGCGTGGGGGGATTTTTGTTCCCTCAGTAAGTAATGTGCCAGCACCAATAATGCAGTCTTCCCCAATTTCAACATCGTCCATAATGATGCTGCCCATACCAATTAGGACGCGGTCTGAAATTTTACAGGCATGCAGGACGCAATGATGTCCAACGGTGACATCGTTGCCAATTTGCAGGTTGGCTTTTTTGTATGATACGTGAAGCATGGAGAGGTCTTGGATGTTTGTGCGTTCACCAATGCGAATGTCGTTGACGTCACCACGTACTACACAGCCAAACCAAACGCTGCTTGAATCGCCAATGCTGACTTCACCAATTAGAGTTGAGTTGGGCGCTAAGAAGCAATTTTTTCCGATCAAAGGAATTTTGCCGTGATGTTCTAAAATCATGAGAGTGTGAGGGGCTTTGCCGTAAGATGTGTGAGTGAACCAGAGGTGATTTCAACAGGAATCAAGTCACCAATGTTAACGTTGTGTTGGGCGGTGAAGTGTACGGAGAGTCCTTGAGAATTTCTTCCTGTAAGTTTGGTGGGGTCTTTCTTGGAAGGACCTTCAATAAGAATTTCTTGGTGCTGTCCAACTTGGGCTACGTGCAACGCTTTGGCAATGGATTGTTGCTGCGTTTGCAAGACTTGAAGGCGTCCTAGCTTAACATGTTCTGGTGTATCGTCTTTTCTCAACGCCGCTGAGGTGCCAGGCCTTGGAGAGAACAGAAATGAATAAGCATTGTCATATTTGACCTCTCTCATGAGGCTCATGGTTTGCTCAAAATCTTCTTCTGTTTCTCCTGGAAAGCCAACAATGATGTCTGTGGAAAAGGCAATGTCGGGCCGCGCCTGTCTGAGAGCTTTCACTCGATCCATATACTGTGCTCTGGTGTAAAAGCGTCTCATGGATCGGAGCACTTGATCGGAGCCGGACTGCACAGGCAAGTGAAATTGGCTGCAGAGTTTGGGTAAGGTTTCAAAGCATCGAATGAGTTCGTCTTTAAGGTCGCCAGGATGAGACGTTGTGAAGCGAATGCGCTTTAAAAGATCAATATCATGCACTCTGTGAAAAAGTTCATGGAGGCTTTCGTCAGATCGCTTGCCAAACGTGTTGATGTTTTGGCCCAGAAATGTGATGTCTCTAACGCCTTGGGAACAAAGATGTTTGACGTCATCGACAATATCCGCGATTGGTCGCGATTTTTCTCTGCCGCGTGTGTAAGGGACTACACAATAGCTGCAAAAATGATCGCATCCTTTCATAATGGAAATAAACGCCGTCGGACCTGGATTCACAAGTTTAGTAGTGGTTTTCCAAACGCGTGGTTCTGTATCAAATTCGGCTTTGATAATTTTCTTTGTGTGCTTATGAGTGAGTTCTTCAATCGCCCAAGGCAGATCATCAATATTGTCGGGCCCCATGACTAAATCAACAAAGGGTAATTCTTGAATGATTTTTTCTTTTTCCTGTTGGGCTACGCATCCCGTGATGCCAATGAGCATGTTGGGATTTTTGGATTTTAGTTTTTTTAAATCGTAAGCAAAGCTGCTCATCTTTGCTTCTGCTTTTTCACGAATACTGCAAGTGTTGACTAAAACAACATCGGCGTTGTCTGGTTGTTTGCTTTCTTCAAATCCAAGGGGCGCTAATGTGGCTTTCATCCGATCAGAATCGGAGGCGTTCATTTGGCAGCCGAAAGTTTGGACGTAGACGCTCTTCATTGTTGGACACCCATGAGGAGGGTTAAGTTAGTCAAAAGACAGGTAAGAACTCAAGGGTTTTTGCGTTGAAAAGGCATCATTGGGCGTTGATAGGTGATGTTATTGATCAAAACCTCTAGGGACGGCTGATCGGGGCCAATATATTCAAGATAAATGCGTTTGGTCGCCGCTCTTACAGAAGCGTAGCTTAGCCCGTTCCACACCACTAGAGGTGGGACTAGTAAACTCAACAAGACAGAGCCAAGAATGAATTTTCGTGAAAAATGATGAGACTGTTCGAGGTTTGGGCCAGCGTGATTCAAGAAAAAGTAGAGAAGCAGCGGCCAGCTGATGACAGCGTAGAGCCGAGTATGGTCGTAGCCAAGGCAGCTTGGAATAAGAATTAAAAGTAGGCAGGCGCCCAAAATGAGCGCAGCGGACCGTTGGTTTTTATAATGGAAAACAAAGTAGGCTAAGAAAAACCAAACTATATTCAAAGTACTGAAAGCAAAGCCACTCAGGTTGCTTTGCACCGATTCCAACATGGTTTTGTATCCCAGTGCTAGCAAGTACCCAAGCCGCCCTTTGTAGGCATGAAACTGAAATGCCCAAAACCAAAGGAATAAAGTTGCTTTACCGGCCACGAGCCCCGCAAAGGCGAGGGTTGTTGCTTTGAAGGGTAGTGAGAGTTTTGATTGATAATTTTGTATCCATTGAAACAAAAACAACGAACCAATCATGAAAAGGCCTTGTTCAAAATGAGCGAGGCCTTGGATCAATCCAAGTAAAAAAATCCACCTGCTGTGTCTAACGCCAATAGCCAAGACTGAGCCAACCAAAAAACTAAAGATATCGGCACTCCCCATCCAGCTTTGAAGGACTAGCGAAATTGGTAAACAAAGAAAAAGAGTGAGCGTCAAAGAGAGTCGCTGTAAGCCATATTTTTTATAGATCCAATAGAAAATCAAAACAAAAAAAATAAAAAACAAAACAAGATGCAAGGAAAGATACACCAGTGGACGATGCCCGGCACTAGTGAGGTAGGCCAGTATTGGGCCAAGAAATGATTGTAAGAAGTCGTGTTTTAGGGGCTCGTTTAAAAAAGGGTTAACAAAAATATTAGCGGCTATTTTGGTGACTTGCTCTAGCGCTGGGTAAATCCATAAACCATTGCGATATAGCGAGAGGGCTAGAAATGAGGCAATGAGAAGTAACCACATGAAGATTTTGTGAAGATCATATCACTAAATAAAGGAATCGCAGCGTTAACCGATAAAAAGATTATGACTACAAAAAAACAAGCGGTCAAAGCGATATGCAAGGCGGATGGTTGTTTTAGCGATGCAGCAGTTAAGGGGCATTGTCGTTTGCATTTTTTAAAAGTTTTGTCCGGTAAGCAACAGAAAGCTCAATCCAAAACCGATGGGGAATTCGCTGCTCTACCATCTATGCCTAAAAGACTGCGTATTGTGGATTCTGTTGGCAATGAATTCCTGCCAGACGCAAAAATTATTGAGAGCTTGCATTCCTTGAGAGAATTTGAAGAAGTGGATATGGACATTGCAGAAACTGATTTGGATTTTGTTGTTAATTCTTCAGCTTCGAAGCGAAAAAAAGCAGCTTAGGTTTTTTATTTAGATCTGACTTCAATTCCTGTATTGGGTTTTTCATCATAGCTATTAATTAACGATTTAATTTGGTTTTCCATGTTGGCTGTTGTGTGAATTTTAAAATTCAGTAGTGATTTTGTATTGCTGAGGTCAGAGCCAACTGGGGTGAAGTAGTAGCTTCCTTCTTTGTCTAAGGTCAATTCCGTGTGCAATTCGTCAGTGTTTGGTGTTGCTTTCATTTCGTAGTTCGTCAAAGGAAGTTTGGTATTGTCTTTTGTGTTTTCTATATAAAGCATCCAGCTTAAGAACTCTTTGTTGTTAGCTGCTTTGGGCGCTCGAATGACAACATGAAGCTTCATGGGAAAACCTTGTGAGACTATCTCAGCATTCGGCAGCGGGTGAAGGATTTCAACGTACTGATTTCCGATATAAAGCAGCTTTGAAGAGCCACTGCCCTCTCCATCGCCTGCAGCATTGGCTGCAGAGGCGCTGCCACCTTGGCTTTCTTCATCGTCTTTGCTTTCGCGTGTTAGCAGTGTGTCTTGTCGTCCTCTAGTGACAGACAGCACAGTAGAATCATTTTGGTAAATTTGGGATTGATCAGAAAATATAATTTGTAATTGAGTCCCGTTACCTACGGTGATGGTGCGGTCCCCTATGTAAGCTCTTCTGGGTTGGTTAACGGGGACTAATTCAATGTACGAGCTCTCTTGTTTTTGCAGGTAGCATAATCCTTGTTTGCAGCTCACGGTGACTTCGTCTTCATTTTGCTTATGCCGAGGCACTTGTTTAACTGGTGTGATGAAGTAGGCCGTAATGGGCAATGCCGTTAGAAGGGCTATCATGGCGCCTTCTAAAATATTCACCAATAGATCTTTTTTGTTGTCTATCATGTCCAGTGTTTTTCTTCTTTGCTATCGACCCATACCACGCGCCCTCTGCCTCCTTTTTTGGCAACATAAAGCGCATCGTCGGCAATTTTGATCCACTCGTCTTTACTCTTAATGGACATGTTGAGTGGAGCAATCCCAATACTAGCTGAAATGGATAGATCAAAAGCTTTTTTATCTGAAGTAATGGTTTCAGGAATTCTTAATTTTGTTGTTTTAATGAGCTGTAAAATTTTGCAAGGCTTTTGGTAGAAGTCGTTTTTTTTGCAGTTTAAGAAAATGCCTACGAATTCCTCACCGCCGTATCGTCCAACGAAATCTTTAAGTTCAACATTGGTATCACCTTTGTCGACGCCAACCACGACAGATTTTAAAATTTTAGCAGTTTCCTTTAAGACGTAATCACCAACTTGGTGTCCATAAGTGTCGTTGATTTTTTTAAAGAAGTCCAAATCGACAATGGCTAGAGTGGGGAAGTTGTCCGCTGACGGCGCTTTTTCCATGACTCGCTTAATATGCTTTTCAAAGGCTCTGTAATTGGAAATCCCTGTCATTGGGTCATTGAACGCAAGATTGGACGTTTCCGTAATCATGGTTTCTTTTTGTTCTAGTAAGGTCGCCATTTTTACAAGTGATGTTTTTAATTTGCGAACTGAGCGGTCACCACCCATGGAAATTTTCAAGTTTTGAAAACGGCCTGCACCAACGTCTTCCATGGCGCGCTCTAGTTGCTGGTAAGCTTGATTGAGTCCTGTGGAAATGATGTATGAAACCAAAGCCGCTAAAATTAAAGCCACAGCAAAAATACTCAAGAATGGCGCTGCCAATGGTGAGAGTGCCCAGAGGCTGAGTAGTGCTTGAGTACCAGCAGCATGGAATCGTTTGGAGTCATCACTGCTTGTTTTTTTGTTGAAAGCAATCAAGTACAGCAATGTTGATTCGCCAACACCAATGGGTGTTTCAAAGGCGCCCTTGTCGAGCTTGGTGACGCGAATTTTATCGATGGTTTTTGTGGCTAGTTCAGTGAATGCTTTTTCTGTGAACCCAATTGGTTTTTTAACCCAGTTCAGAGTCTCCATTGGTTTTTGTGAGGCCATGTCGACTTCAAATGCCCAGTCAGTTAGTTCAGAGGTGAAATTGTTTGTCGCCAGTCGTTCCAAGGAAACACTCAGTGTGAGAATGCCGTAGGCTCTGGCCAAATCGCGCCATGATTTGGCAAATAAAAACGACGAACTAATTCCCATGAGAATGGTGAGGACAAAGCAGGTGAGGAATATTTTCAGTCGTAATGTCATTGGCTAGCCATATATTTTTTCGGTAGTTTGGAGTGTGAGCTTGATACGTTTTGAGCCTTTATGTGGGGGGAATTGCGCCAGGCGTTAGTTGTGTTTTGTTTCTCAAATTGCTCATTTGAAATTTCATCGGCAATGGCTGATGACAAAATTCAGAAACGGATTAATATAATTTTAATATGGCGAAGGTTTCAGTGACAATTAATGGTGTTCAAGGTGAAGTTGAGCAGGGCAAAACCCTACTTCAGGCCGCAAAAGAGATTGGTGCGGGAGTGATGCACGCTTGTTTTGGGAATGGTTTGTGCTCCACTTGCCGAGTGAAAGTTGTTTCTGGGGCAGAATCTCTAAGTGCTCAAGAGCAATTTGAGAAAGTTTCGCTTAATTACCATTTGAGTTTCGATGACGAAACCAGACTTTGCTGCCAAACCAAGCTCACAGGAGATAAGCCCGTAGTCGTAGCTGCTCCTAAGCCTTTCCGTTGGCTGGCACCTCCTAATAAGAAAAAATAGTATTTTCATATAGTTAGTTATTGGTTTTACGCATTGTGTGCGATGCGTTATTTTGCTAGCTTGCTCAGCGATTGCTGAAATATAAACGACTTTTCTCACTACTGTTGATTGGTTGCTCTAGCTACGGCCAAGGCTTTGGTGTCACAGAAACATTGCCTGAGTGGTCGGCAGGGCCTGAGCATTACAAGACGGCTAAGTGTTTGCCTGGTGAGCAGCAACTTGCTGCAAAACTACAACATTTTGTAGATTCATTGCAGTTACTTGATGTGAGTGTTGTTTTTCCAAAACTTGTTCCCAATGAAAATTTATTAAAACAAGAAGCTCTACAATTTTGTCAGGGTAATCGCTTATGTCAGCTGCGTGCGCATTTTGGAGAGACCATTGCCAATCGCATTTTGTATTTGGCGTTTAAATTTTCTGTGAATGCTTCGCCTTTAGCCGCACAAAACAAAGATGTTCAAGAGTGGTCTAATCCTGAAGAGCTCGACGATGTGATTTGGGCTTTTGAAGCTCTTCCAGAAAAACTGTTTTGGTTTGAAAGTATGAAGCCAGTTTACAGGGCCAATACGACTGTTCCAGGTCTGCACGCCAATGCCTTGATTGCGCTGTATCCCGAGTGGGTGTCCCAAGATCGTATTCAAAGGCGTATGACGCTTGTGCATGAATTTGGTCATGTTGCGGCAGAGTTGGCCAATACGCTTGATCGTAGCGATGAGTGGCTTGTTCTAGGTTCGTGGGTGCCGACCGTTTTAAACCCAGGCTTGTCTGAATACAGGATTCAAAATGATCAATCTTATTTTTCATCAAGATACTCCAAAGCAAATCCTGCTGAAGATTTTGCCGAGGTTTTTTTGCAATATCGTTTCAATCCTATTGAGCTGAAAATTAGGGATTCTAAAAAATACGAATTCATGCGCAACTATGCTTTTGATGGCGCGGAATATCTGAGTGATTATGATTGTGAAAAACCGTCGAGGCACAGTAAAAGGCTGGAGGCAGAAATTCTTTTGCTATGGCAAAATCGCAAGAAAACAAATACTCATCTGGATTTGGCGCTTAAAGCTAAGGTGATTAGGGAATGTAGTGAAGTCATATTCACATTGCTCGAACGTAGAATGGAAGGTTTTGCACATTCTTCAACAGAGTTCATGCAATGTGCAAGACGTGTTTGGGTTGAGGAGAATTTTAAGGATCGTTTGGCGCATGGTCCCCTTCTTAGATCAAAACTGTGGCCTGCGTTGCCACAAATACAAATTAAAATGAGGGAATTGGAAGGCATTCTTTACGCTGATTTAGCGCACGGTTTGCAGCAAACGGTCCTTAATGACGTAGCTTCACCTGAATATGCCTATCAGCTTTTTGATGTTCTTAGCAAAAAAACAGAGCAGAAAATTTTTTATAAAATTATTAATTCAAGCGTCACCAGGAATTCCGTGTATCTCCATGCCACTTTTTTTCAAAAGCTAAGAGAAAAGTACTTGTCCAGTGACGCTTCAAAAATAGGGCATCAGCTTGCCATTGAAAAATGGCTTGAGCAAAACCTAAGTGTTGATTTCCAGGGCCTTGTAGAGTCCAAGTAAAACCAAATCAGGGACATGTTGGTCAAATATTTTCTCATCACGGAAGAGCGTGGAAAACCCTCCTGTGCCAATGACAAGCTGTTTTTCATTTTGGAAATAATTTTGCTGAATTTGTGAAATCATCTCTTTAACGGCGTAAAGGTTTGAAAAAAATAAACCAGATTGAATGCTTTCCACTGTAGATCTGCCGACAAGTTGCTTGGGTTTAATAATTTCCACAGTTGGAAGCTTGGCAGTTCGTTGCTCAAGTGCTTCCATCGATATGCGTAGACCAGCTAGAATGACTCCGCCTAAATATTCCTTGTCCTTGTTCACAACACAAAGCGTGGTGGCTGTTCCAAAATCAATAATGACCAAGTTTTGCTGTGGAAACATGTTGGTTGCAGCAATGGCGTTGGCAATGCGGTCAGAGCCCACTTCAAGTGGGTTTTTATAGCCAATTTTTAAACTACTTTTTACTCCCGGCTGCAGAACAAAAGGGTTGCAGTGAAAGTACTTTTTACACGCATTAACCGTCGTGTATAAAACCTCGGGAACCACAGTGCATAGGCTAATTTTTTTGACAAGTTCGGGGGCAAATCCATGCTCGCGAAGAATGGCTTTTAAGAACAGGCCCAGTTCATCAGATGATGAACTGGAGCTAGTTGCTTTTCGAAAGCGCAGTTTAATTTCTCCATCGACAAAAAGGCCGCCTGCAATTTGGGTGTTTCCAATGTCCAAAGTCAAAATCATAGAAGCTCCTGGTTATCTATAAGTCTAACATTTTCAATGCTTGCGGCAACAAAGCGCCGAGATTCAATGTCTTCAACATAATCCACTTGAAAACCAGCGTTGCTAAGTCGCAGGCTAAATTCTTCTTTAGATATGCTTTGTCGGAGTAGTTCAAAGATGGTCGCTGCTTTTTGTTTACCGGCTTCACTGAGGCGCTCATTTCTTGAGCTCATAGCAAGGCCAGTGCTCTCGCGAATAATAGGGCACTCGACAACAGTAACATCAAGGAAAAAGGCCTCACACATGTCCTTAATGAGTTGCAATTGTTGGTAGTCTTTTTGGCCGAAGTAGGCCTTATTGGGCTTGATGATTTGAAGTAACTTTAAAACGACACTCAACACACCATCAAAATGTCCTGGACGGTGCGCTCCGCAAAGTTTTTGTGAGAACTCAGTTTCCTTCACCTGAAAACGGTAATTGTCAGGATAGAGAATTTCTTTTGTTGGCAAAAACACAAATTGGGCATTGGTTGTTTTTAGTAATTCTAAATCGCGCTCTAAGGTTCTAGGGTATTTTTCAAGATCTTCTTGGTTGTTGAATTGGGTAGGATTAACAAAAATGCTCAAAACACATACATCATTTTCTTCACTAGCTCTTTTGACCAGACTTAGATGGCCTTGATGAAGGGCTCCCATGGTGGGAACAAAGCCGATGCTTTTTTTAGACTCCGTTAGCTCTTTTAACTGAGCTTTCCACTCAGCAATGCTTTGAATAATTTTGATCATGTGAAAGATTCTTCTTTTGATGGAAATTGTTTTTCAGTGACGTCCTTATGAAAGTCGTCGACTGCTTTTATGATGACTTCGCTTAATTTTGCATATTGCCTAACAAAACGAGTTTGAAAGTGCGGGTTAGCCCCCAGCATGTCTTGGAGGACAAGAACCTGTCCATCACAATCCATTCCTGCTCCAATTCCAACGGTAGGAATATTTAGTGCTTTTGTAATTGTAGTGGCTAATGAGCTGGGGATGCACTCAAGCACAACGCAGCTTGCGCCCCAGTCTTGAAAATACTTGGCTTCATTAAATATAAAATCTGCTCCCTCGGGTTGGAGTCCTTGAACTTTGAAGCCGCCAAACAAGTTAACAAATTGTGGAGTTAATCCAACGTGGCCAACCACGGGAACGCCAGATTCCACCATTCGTTTAATAAAAGTTTCGTTGCCTGCAGCACCTTCAATTTTTAGGGCGTGTGCTCCGGCCACAATGAGTCTTTGAGTATTTGCAAGTGCAGTGTCGATGCTGCCTCGGTAAGATAAAAAGGGCATATCCGCTATGATGAATTTTTTATTTGCTTTCTTAGCCACTGCCTTAACGTGCCATTCCAGCATTTCAATACTTGCGCCCAGGGTTGAGTTCTCACCGTGCATCACCATAGAGCAACTATCGCCTACGAGTAGACAGTCCACGGATGTTTCGTTGAGCAGTGCCGCTGTCCAGGCGTCGTAGCAGGTGAGCATGGAGAACTTTCGAGACTGTTCTTTAAATTTTTTGAAATCAAGGTTGGTCATGGTTGGTTACTTTCTAAAAATGATTGGTAAATGGCGTGAAGTGGGTCTGTGCTTAACGCCTCCATATTTTTTTGGATGCTAAGTTTATCTTTTCGAATGAGTGGTCCAGTTAAGGGAACTGGTTTTTGGTTTTGTACGGCGATTTGCGTATTTTTAAAAGCTTGCTCAATTAAGGGAAAGTAAAGTGAGAAGGGGATGTCCGTTTTTGTTTCTAGTAGCTGGCGGCTTTTTTGCCAAAGCATTTGCGGGAGATTGGCGCTACATACGGCGAGTGCATGGTAAAGAGCTCGATGATTGGCATCAATTTTGTGATGTGGGTTTGAGAGCTCAGGAAAAAGGTCGCTAAAGTCAGGTCCTTCTTTTTCAAGAACAAAAGGGATTTTTTTATAAGTGCCAATGTCGTAAAGAGTGTCACCAAAGGTCATTAAGGGATGGCAACTGATGAGCTCTGCAATTTGCAGGGCACCAGAGAAATGAACAATCTTTTTTAAATGGTCTGTAGGTAGCTCGGGTTTCAGCGTCTGCTCATAAAAGGGCTCTATGGCTGAATCAGTGATGGCTAGTAGGATGCGTTTAGATTTCGATAATTTTTCGTATAAGTCGCTTGTTTTTTCTTGGCGCTTCCATCGCTCAAAGTGAATGTTGCTCTGCTTGAGATAAAAATCAAGATGTGTGGCAAGTCTGCCCGCGCCTATTAGTAAAATCACAAATCACCTCTGGTACCCGTCTAGTTAAATGATCGAGTCCGATGAATGGATTATAGAATGCTTTAATTACTTTTGGAAGCTTAGCTCTAGCCCGGCTGTTTCTTTGAGGACTTTGGCAAGGTAGCTAAAGAGTTCTGCGCCTGTGCCTTTGTCGTCAAGCCATTTGGCTGAGCTTTCATCCCATGAGAAATGCACGGCTTTTCCTAGTGCGGCGGCGGCAAGCCAAATTTGGCGCACAGAGGGTTGTTGGGAGAGAATGGTTTTGGATCGGTCTCGTGAAATGATAGTCAGAGCTCCTTGTGAGAGCTCCGCCTCAATTAAATCTGGGTCAAACTCATCAATCACTTTTAAAATGATGTCAAAGTGCTCAGAGACATTTTTTCTGTAAAGCGGCTCTTCCATTAAAGGGTTCATAGCAAGCCATCACGTCGCAAGAGGGCATCAGGATCTGGTTCGCGTCCACGGAATTTTTTGTACAATTCAAGAGGGTGTTCCGTGCCTCCTTGGCTAAGAATGTTTTCGCGGAAGCTTTTGGCCACTTCTGCATTGAACAATCCTTTTTCTTTGAACAATTCAAAAGCATCAGCATCTAAAACTTCAGCCCATTTGTAGCTGTAGTAGCCCGCAGAATAACCACCGGCAAAAATATGAGAAAAACCTGTGGAAATTAAAGTGCCATCAATGCGCGGCAAGAGTTGAGTTTGCTTTGTTGCTGCAATCTCGAAACTATTCACGTCTTGAACTTGGCTTAGGTCTTGAGCTGAGTGCCATGCCATGTCCAACGTTGCAAAATGCAACTGACGAATGGCGCTAGATGCCGCCAGGAACTGTCCACTTTTTTTAATTTTCTCCGCCAACGCTTGAGGAATTTTTTCACCAGTTTTGTAGTGCATGGCAAATAAATCCAAGGATTCTTTTTCATGAACCCAATTTTCCATGATCTGCGATGGCAATTCCACGAAATCCCAATACACATTGGTTCCTGAAACAGATCTGTACTGGCAGTTTGAAAGCATGCCATGAAGAGCATGACCAAATTCATGAAATAATGTTTCGACCTCGCCAAAGCTAATCAGTGAGGGTTTGGATTCTGTTGGTTTTGTGAAATTGCAGACAATGGAGATGTGTGGTCTGTGCATTTTTCCACCAACAGAGCCCTGCTCTTTGAACGAAGTCATCCATGCTCCGTTGCGTTTTGTTGGTCGTGGGAAAAAATCAGCATAAAAAACGGCCATGAACTGTCCGCTTTGTGAGTCACGAACTTCATAGGTTTTCACATCGGGGTGGTAAACTGGAATGTCGGCTCTGGGAATGAATTCTAAGTTGTAAAGTTTCTTGGCATGCAAGAAAACACCATCAATAACGTTTTCAAGTTTAAAGTAAGGGCGCAGTTCTTCTTCATCAAATTGAAATTTGTTTTGTTTCAATTTTTCTGAATAATACGGCCAATCCCACGATTTGAAATCTTGTAGATTGTCAGTTGTTTTAGCAAAATTGGCGACTTCCTCTAGCTCTTTTAGGGCTACTGGTTTTGCAATCTGTATGATCCGACTCAAGAAGGCCTGTACCCGCTCTACAGAGCCGGCCATTCGTTCCTCTAGCACATAGTCAGCATGAGTTTTGAAGCCCAGCAGCTTGGCGCGCTCGAGCCTTAGTTGAGCAATTTTTATAAGAATCGATTTGTTGTCGAATTCGCCAGCATTGGCTCTCATGCCGTAAGCACGCGCTAAATCTTCGCGAATTTTGCGGTTTGAGCAATAGGTCATTGCAGGCAGGTAAGAGGGGGCATCAAGCGTTAGAAGCCAATCATTGGGGCGATTTTTTTCTTTAGCCGCACTTTTTGCAGCCTCCTTGGCTGTGTCAGGCAGCCCCTTGAGATCTTCTTCTTTTGAGATCCAATACTCAAACGCATTGCTAGACTTTAAAATATTTTGAGAAAATTTTGGAGCTAATTGAGAGAGCTCTTGATCAATGCTTCGAATTTTTTCTTTGGTTGAGGCGTCTGCTTGTGCGCCATTTCGGACAAAGGCCTTGTAGGATTTTTCTAAAATGCGCAGTTGTTCTTTGTTGTACGTTTGCGATGATCTGTTGTTGTAGAGGCTTTGTATGCGTTGAAAAATTTTTTCATCTAAAATGTAGTCGCTAGAAAATTTTGCCAGCATTGGCGAGATTTTCTGGGCCAACTCATGCATTTCCTCAGGGCCTTCGGCGCCTAATAAATTAGAGAAAATTTCTGCGGCTCGGTCCAGTTTCTCGGAAGCGGCATCAAAAGCAAGAATTGTATTCTCAAATGTGGCCGCTTGTGGATTGTTTTTGATGCGGTCAAATTCAGCCTTGGTCTGAGCCATTAAAAGTTCAATAGCAGGTAAAAAATGCTCGGTTTTAATTTGACCAAATGGTGCCGTCTCAAAGGGAGTCGAAAAAGATTCTAAAAGTGGATTTGTCATAGGACTAAAATAGTCCAAATTAAAGATTCCCGCTAGTTTGACGTATGGTTTAATAACCGTGAGAGCGCTGTATTAGAATGCGGAAACTGTCAGCAGTGGTGCCGCCGTCAGTTGTTTTATAGGCTTCAATGAAAGCAAAACCATAGTCATCACTACGAATTTGACCCGTGTTGGAGTCTCTGTAACGCCGCCCAACTTGAATGGCGTCGGTGAAGGCGGGGTATCTTGTTGGCGATGCAAGTGCGCCCTTGTAATGTGTCCTGTACCAGCTATGACCACCATCAGCTGACCTGTAAATGACTGCATTGCTGCCTCCGTTAGCGGTGCCTCCGGCGACAAGTTCTGATCGGGAGTCACTCACTCGCAACGTTTTTAAGAAGAAAACTCTTTGACCAATCCAAGCTACTGTCGCGCTTACAAGGTCAACTGGTGTTGGTAACTGTGGAGTGTCGGCAGGTATAAGAGTGGAGACAACTCCTGAGGCAAAGTCTGCTGTAGCTGTGGAGATTGGAAAACGTATTCTGTGGACGTTATTCGAATCACCAGCATTAATTCCCATAACAACAATGTAAGGTTCATTGTCAACAGGAACAAAACTTGCTTTTGTATCGCTAAGTGCCGACGTAAGCTCTTGAACACGAACTCCAGGGGCGGGTGCAACGCAAGCAGCATTGGTGAGGGAGTCTAGGCAGCGATAGGAATATGCAAACCTAGTTATGTTTATATTGGAATTCTCATAGGTGATTGCGCCAAAGAAAACTTTTGTAATGCCATTGTGCTGCATTTTTAAAACAGTTGGGCTCCACGGTGCAGCGTCAGCCAAAGATGTATCGAGGGTGATGTCTGGCAGAGTTGTTACTGTTCCGGTTGCTGCACTGTAGGACCCTAATCTGTATACTGGGTCGCCGGAGCTGTTCAGGCCTGTCATGAAAATAATGTTGTCATCTATGGCAAATTGCACATGTCGCAGGCCAGTATCATTGGTGTTGTGAACAAGATTTGTATTGCTTCCAGCAGTGGTCTGAGCCCAACTGCTAATGGCTTTAAATTTAAATTGATAATCTAGGGCAGATATTGCGCCGTCATCATCGAAGCGGCCAAACAACAATTTCACGCCTTTAAGAACAATTCCTTGTAAGGGGTCACTAACGTTTTGCCAAGCAGTGCCTGGCGTAAATCCGAGAGGCGCCATAGACAGTGGCACGCTGGTTGGTACTACTGTTTCATGCAGAGCAAATTTACGAGTTTCATCGAGGTTATTTATTGGTCCAGCGCTAATTCTAAAAGAATGCATTTCTGAAGACACAGGAGTCATGGTTGTTGTTGGCATTGGCTTTATGCCATTGTGAACATAGAGCTCATTGCCATCAAATCCCGCAAAGCTTGGAAACGAGTTAGCAGGGATTGTTGGTGTTGCGGTTGGTGTTGCCGCGGGTGGGGCTAAGTAAGTATACGCGTTGACGTCCTTATCTAATTCGTAAAGTCTGTATCGTTCATTATCGGCGACTCCTGTCCCTGCAAATGTCAATTCAATGATGTGCCGATTGGCCCCTGCAATTCCTGAGGGAATTGTGAGTGATGGGAAATAAACTTGTCCACTAACGCACGAGACAGTTGCTGTTTCATCTTGTGTGTAAGTACCGCTAGCGTAATGTCCAATTTTAATTGTGGCTCCTGTCGCGTTGCTTGGGCAATTCTGCATAACAAAAAATTTGCCGCTTGTGTCTGTAGCGGTTAATTCCATGTAAAACTTCATTTGACCTGTGGCTGTGTCGCGTTCTTCTCTGACATATGGGAAAACATCGGGAGCCAGAGCACTCTGGTCTGCGTCGCAGGCGTAGTTAATTCCTAGAGCGCCTGTGCCCTCTACATATTTTGTATGCATTAAAACAACATTGTCACCAACGTTAATAAAATGCTCACCTCGGGCAACAAGTTTTGGAGAAATTTTATCTTGGTCAAACGAAGCACTCTGTTCAAGTTTGGTGTCCCCAAAAAGCATTTTCATTCTGGGCTGACTGCCGGACACCATGGTGGCTGTGTCTGGCAACACTTGAAATCGTCCTTCTTGTTTGCATAGGCTTAACCCTAAGTCTGATTTTAAAATGCCAACTAAATCAAAGCGAACGTTTCGTCCTACAGGAACTTGGATGTTGATTTCGTCGCCTAAATCAAAAAGCCCCATAACTTTTCCAAGGCGTTTGGTTCCGTTGGCGCAGCTAGCTTCATTTTCGCCTAGTGTGGAAACTTCATAGATGTGAACGGCGTAGCAAAAATCTTCACTTAGGCCAGTGATGTTGCTTGCATTTTCTGTGGACTGAATGCCAACTCCGCTTGGAGAGTAGAGTGTGTCGTTGGAGATGCGAAATGGGAATGATAGCTCACCGCTGGTCCAAGAGCTGGACTCATTTTCTTTTGGCGCGCAAGCGCCCAAAAACAGGGTTGTCAGTAACCCAAATACCAGCAGTTGTTTATAGCTAAAGACGTTCGACATCCAATCTATAGTTTAAAGGTTTAGGCTTGGGTTCGTGTGTGAAGATTTGGTTAATTTTTCTCGCAGCCCAGAAGCTTTAATGGGACTGAGCTGCCCATATTGAACGATTTGGAATTGCTGCCACAGCTTACAATCAGCCCATATTGCCCTCTTAGAGGCATGCCCCCGGGCTTCGCAGAACAAACGTCATTGGAGTTAGGGCAGGAGATGGGATCTGTTTTTTCTGCAGTAGCATTCTCAATCTGATAGCCACATGAACATTTGGTTGTTGAGCCCTGCGCTGTGCTGTTTGTGCTAACTAGAGCTGCTGCATTTTCGCGAATCATGTTGGTGATGGTGTGCACAGAAGATGGTTGAGTAGCGCTTGTCGTTTTTGTGAGCGAGAGTACGCAGCTTTTGCCTGAAGGCGGAAGAGTAAAAGTATCAACGCTAACGGTTTGAGTGTTGATGAGTTTTCTCACTTTCCCTGTGGTTTTTAACTGGGATATGTCGATGCGTGAAATAATGGCAGTTTGGTTACCGCTTGGATATTGAACAATGATGGCGTCGTTAGGATTGCGGCTATTGTATAAAATAATGCTTTCTGGAGAATAAAGAACGCGCAATCTATTAAATGGGAGTTTAACGAGTTCTTTCCCCACGCTAGATCCTTGCGGGCTAGAGTCCAGCATGCTGCCAGCTAAAAATGTTGTTGAATAGTCGTGATTAGCGCTTAAGGGTTTGCTTATTGGCGCAGAAATCGCCGAGGTTAGTGGGTAAATGGAAGCTAAGGATTGTTTGAGTTCTGAAGCTTGAAATTTAGCGCAAAAGTGATCATCAGATTGTTCCATGCCGTTTGTTGCTGGGGTGCTGGCAGATGGGCTGGCGCTATGCGGACCTTGCGCCTGTGAAAAATGAATCAGTCCCAATGTTGGTAGCAAGCCCAGTCCATAAACAAAAAAAGACGTATGAAACTTCTGAAACATTTTCTATTATTATAGACCACGAGCCTTCAATTGATTGTGAAGATTGTGTTAAACTCATAGGCTGTGAGCCGAGTTGCTAGGAGTATAACTGCACTGCTTGTTTTGTTGCTGCTGCTAGCGCTGCCTCCGTTAGGGATTTACTTATTCGGGACATCTTGGATTCCTGACAGCATTCTTTCTCATCAGCGTAAGAATCAAATTGGTTTGTATATTCCATCAAAAGTGTTGGCCACTGATCAGGCGATTTATCGTGTCGAGTTGCTCTTTGAAAGCATTCCACTGGCCTCAACTTATGGATACGCCATAGAACAAAAACACAGCATTGTTGTTCCGTCTCGTTTATTTTTACCCTCGTTAGTGAATCCACGGCTCAAGACTCAAATTAAGCACGCGCTCACAGGTCAGCTGGTTGAGGTGGACTCTATTCACTCGTGTGATGCCACAATTCGTGGTTTTTGTGTCATTGGGTTGAAGAGTAACAATATTGAGGGGGCTACATGGCTAAATCCGTTTCGTCTGACAGCTTTTGCCGATTTAAATGGGGCGTCCCCGAAAGTTGTCGTGCCGACCAATCATAATAATGAGGAGCAAAGCGCCGAAGGAGCTCCGGTGATAGATCCCAAAACAGGGGCTTGGGTTGGGAGCACTCTATTAAGTGATGGAAAGTCTCTCATTCAAGAAAAAGATTTTATACCGGCTGCAAAAATAGTGATGACTCTTGTGGAATCACCTCAATCTTTCGAACAGTTTCGAGCCGCTTTTTTGGGCCAATTAAATGAGTACGGAGTGAAATACTGGTCAAGTTTTCAAAAGCAGCTGCCAGAGCTAATTGCATCGCAAGCAAGAGACATCGATGCGCCCTTTGATACAGTGGTGCTACCGCTAACATCCAATCCCAAAAGCTTGGTTTCACTTTTGCCTCCACTTTTAATTAACTGCTCAAAAAAAATAACGCAATCTGGAGACGCGACAACCTGCCAGCCCTCAGATGGATCATATAAAATCCATATTGAGAGAGTGGCCACTCCTTTGGATCTTAAAGATTTACCAAAGACGTTTTTATCTAAGCTTGAGTACCAGTATCCTTCGCTTGAGAATTGGAAAAAGGCCTTTCCTGCGATGATCCCAAAGATTGATCAACTTTCCCCTCAGTCCAGGATTAGTCTGGGTGCAGATGAAATTGTTTGCAAAACATTCATGCTGCAAAATCAAGAAAGTGTAGAGGGTTGTTATAGGTATTTCATCAATCACGATCATCCCATGGGTATGAGTTTGGGACTTGCGCTGTACGCGCATAAAACATTGTTGTATGTGAATACTTGGGTTCCTAATTTTTTAGAGTACACGGGTTTTTTGCGTATCCCTTTGGTATTTGCAGAGAATATGTTTTTTAGATTGCCAAAAAATAACGTCGTAAAAAAGAAATAGTTATTTTACGCCAGCGGATATTTTTTTTGCTTGTTGTAGGTGGTAATTCACTGCAGAGCGATATTCTGGGCTATTGGGTTTGTAACCCATCACTTGAACAGTTGAGCGGAACTGTCTTTCAAAATAATTTTGGGCATGCGGGTTCAGATCAGAGGCATAATTAGTTTTGATGCTAGAAATGGTTCTTTCAACGCTTGCATTGGTTGCCGCTTGCTTTTGAGCACCGGTTTCAAAACCAAAAAAGTTCATTGTTGAAGTTGTCGCATCAGATGCAGCAGTTTTTGCCATGTCCATGTAAGGATCAATTTTATTTTGCACATACTTTGCACCACTCTTCACAGATTCCACAGTGTTTTTGGCTCCATTTTCTGTGATTCCCATGAATGAGGAATCGTATTTGTTTTGCACGTAAGTTTGCAGTTCTTTGCCACGATATCCCTGTTGTAAACCTTCGGCTGCATAGTTTGCTTCTTTTGAACTGCGCATGGCTCCCCATGTTTCAGAGCTTGCGGCGGCGCCTTCTGAGTAAGCTTTGTTGACAACATCAGGAACAAAGCCAACGACTTTGCCTGTGCCTTGAAGAATACTACCAGAAGCAGATTGTAGACTTGCTGTAGTTCTGTAGGAGTCCCCAGAATTCTTTCCATTGATTTGCTCATGCAAATCTGCGCGTGCTGTATTTGCTTGCGCTTTGGCACTTAGTGCACTGCCACCGGTGTCAGCCATTTGGGCTACGTTATCCATACCGTCAATGGCCATAATGCCTGCGGCGGCAAGGCTTGAGTATTTCGTGACACTTCCTAAATCTTTTCCTACAGCGCTTTTACCTGATATCGATGCGCGGCTTGTGGCTGTTGATTCAATGGCATTTCTAGATAGTTCTTGGCCGTCGACAAGCTGGCCAACAACACTCTCTACAGTTGCTCCTGATGCAGCTAGTGTAGCCAAGCCAACATAGCCAGCCTTACGAGCAGAGCTTCCTTTCTCGTACTCAACTTTTGCCTCGTGAAGTGCGCCTTTTATGCCGCCTTCTTGGTAGGCGTGCGCGCCTTTTCCTAAATTTTGTGCGTCTTTTGCTGTCGTTATTCCTGCATATTCCTCTGCCTTATGGAGTTTGTCGATGACATCATCAGAAAATTTTATGCTACCACCTGCAGGTGCAGATGCAGCGTCCAAGGCATTGGTAGCTGCTGAGGTGGCATCACCCAGTGATTCTCCAACAGCTACAGAAAGTAATTCATGTCCCAATTGTTTTGTTTGGTTTAAAGCACCAGTTCCGCCAGCGCCACTAGCTGATTTCTTTAAGTGGTCCCTGATAGAGTCATTTACACCGCTTGCTTCCGCTGCAGCACCAGTTAAGACAGTTGAAGCATTGGCTGAAGCTTTGGCAGCTTGTGCTGCGGCAATAGTGCCAGCAGTATTCGATCCAAAATCAGTATTCTGCTCTTCTTGCTGTGGAGGATTGGCAATGGGACTGGTTGCTTCATTACTTGCTAAAGTCTGCGCGCTAGGCGCTGTATTGTTGCCACCACCACTACTACCACCTGAGTCGCCCCCGCCTGCAAAGACTCCCACAATGGCTCCAGCAGAACCAACGCCTGCTCCAATAAGTGCTGAACCAACGGCGCCAATGCCACTAGAGCCTCCAGTAGTTGTGCCTGGCGCGGGATTTTCAATTGCAGCTTCTACACCTCTGGCAAGTTCAGTGGAACGGTCAGGACTTACTTGTACTTCAGGCGGTTTTACTCCTGGGCCATTTGTCACATTTGCATTTGATGTTACAGGATTACTAGTTGGTGATTGAGTGTCATCTTGAGGATTTAAACCAGTAGTTGCACTCTCTCCTAGGGTTTCTGCTTTTAATTGCTCAGCCCTAGTTGCTTGTGCTTGTGTTTTTTGTGGTGCTGCTTGATCAGCAACATTTCCTTGTGGTGTTGTTGTTTGAGTTCCTGCAAGTGCACTGCGCTCTTTGCTTAGTTTTTCATACTCACCGCTAAGTTTTAATTCTTCTTCACCCGTGAGTCCACCATCAGCAATTTTGCTTTGGATTTCACCCATGCGCTTATCAATATCTTCAACGCTTTGGGGTTTTGTGGTATCGTTATTGGCTGCAGAACTATCTTTGAATTCAATTTTATCAAGTTCTGTTTCTGGCAATGTCTCAGTGCTTGACCCGGAACCCGCTGCCGCTGCATCACCCTTACCACCATTTAGTGCAGCACTAGCTTTGCCTGCTTTTGTTGTGCCATCTATGGCAGACGAAATGTCATTTGCTTTGAGTGAATTTTTTTGAGCCAACTCTTTAAGGTAGTCTTCATATTTTTTTGCAACAGCTTTGACTCTGTCAGAACAGCGACTGTCATCAACACCAATTAGTTTAAGATTTTTTTCAAGTTCTTCAATTGTTGTTTGTGCCTTTGTGTTTTGTGTTTGAAGAGTTGTGTATTGAGCTTGAGTGGCTTCAAAACCTTGCTGAGCTTTGCCGGCATCACCTAAGCCTTTGGCATTTGCTAGTTCGGTACTTGTTGCCTTTGTCGCTTGCCCAGCGCTTTCAAGGCCTGCATCTATGGTTTTAATGTCTGCTTCAAGATTAGCCAGAGGTTTCCCCTGGGCCTTGAGCGCTTTACAGCACTGGTGTTGCGCAACTAGTTTTTCCCTGGTTGGGGCATATTTTTGAATGGCCACTGAGCCTTTGGGTGTTTCATAGTTTAATGGGCAAAAAAGTGAGGTGAGATTTTTGGAACTAAAGGCTGCTTCTTGTGTTGAGCTTTGAGCATGAGAAGTAGCAATAAAAAGGCCACTTAAAAATGCAGTGTTCAGTAAAAAGCATTGCCCAAAAATAGCCCTAAGAGACATGTATCTATTATAGGGCGCTCAGAGCATTTTTTTTCATTAAGATTTTATGAAAATAGCTCCTAAAATAATGCTATTTAGCCTATCTACAGCCTAACATTTTAATTTCACTGCAGCGAAATTGTGCTAGTACAGGACTTGTTTATGACTCGTCTAGAAACCTCAGGTCAGCTTAATTTGCCTATGGATTATTTCCGTGAGCTTGACCGAAATTTTGAAAAGGGTGGGCGAAGTTTTTATTTTTTTGATTTTGATGACAACGTTGTTCACCTTTACACAAAAATTATTGTCTTTGAAAAAAACACGGGTCGTGAGCTTGAAGTTTCAACGCAAGATTTTGCTCTTGTGCAAAAAGAATTAGGAAAGTCTGGCAGCCAGTGGGAAAACTATGAGCTCCTTTTTAACGATTTCAACGGGAGTTTCCGCAATTTCCGGGAGCAGCCAGACGCAAAAACCCAGCCTTTGGTTCGCGACATGGAAGAGGCGCTTAAAAATTCCTTTGTGGAGTGGCGAGGGCCTTCTTGGGATTTCTTTGTTCACGCGGTTTATAACAACAGGCCAATTTCTATCATCACAGCTCGTGGCCATCACCCGCACACCATTCGCAGGGCTATTGATTTGCTTGTTCAGTCGCGTGACCTAGCTGTTGATCCTAATTATTTGAGCATCTATTCAGTGTCTCACCCTGAAACCCGTCGTTTGCTCGGAGATGCTGACTTTAAGCTTTCCACTGCCGAACTTAAAAAGGTCGCCATTCAACGAGCTGTGCAAGATGCCTTTGCTTGTTATGGATTTAGTCCACATCACCGTTTTGGGATGAGCGATGATGACCCCCATAACGTCGCCCTTATTGCCGAAGCCATGCGCGAGCTGAAGAGTCAGTATCCTGACAATGCGTTCTTTGTAATTAACACCCACGAAAGAAAAATCGTTAAAGAAGAGGTTTTGGTCGAAAAAACCCAGGCTGAAGCCTTCACTTTAGAGCAGTTAAGCCTATTTTCTTCGCACCGTTACACTGATTTGTAGTTTTTCCCCAAAAGGGCCCTCTTAAGGCCCTGAAAAGCTTTGACTAATTCCCCCAGCTTAGCTATGAATTCCCTCCTTAGCTTTGACACCGCTCCTCACGGCATCAGAGCAAGTGGCTGATTGAATTGGATTCAACAACCTATATAGAAAAGGAAATGATTTAGTATGTCTAAAACTCTCGTTGGTAAAGAACCACGTTTCAAAAGACAACGCCGTTTGTCTGTAGAACTTCCTGGCTTAGGAAAAGCTGGTGCGCTTGATCGCCGCCCTTATCCACCCGGCCAACACGGCAATCAACGCCGTAAACTTTCAGAATACGCGCTTCGTTTGGAAGAAAAACAAAAATTATTGGTGCACTACGGAATGCGCGAAGAACAACTTCGTCGATTTGTTCGTGATGCAAAAACTGGTAAAGCTAGTGACTGGGTAGAAACTTTGGTGGGCCGCTTAGAGCGCCGCTTGGACAATCTTCTATTCCGTTTGGGCTTTGCTCCTAGCATGCGTTCTGCACGCCAAATGGTTCGTCATGGACACGTTTTGGTAAACGGAAAGAAAAGCACCATTGGCTCCATCGTTTTAGAGCCAGGCGCTAAAATCCGTTTGGCTTCTGCTGCTTATAAAGGCACAAACTACATGCAAGCTAAAGCAACTCCACGTTTGGAATTGCCTGATTATTTGGGCAAAGAAGTGGAAGGCGAAGAAGAAATTGGTTTGCTTCGTGATGTTCCCAACTCCAGCCACATTCCGTTTCCTTTTGAAGGCGGTCTGGTTGCCGAGTATTATGCCGCTCGTAAGGTTTAATATTTAGACTAAGGCATTAAAATTGTTCATCTAAAGCCCTGCGAGTAGGCAACTGCTCGTAGGGCTTTTTGTTTTGACTTCGTATACGAATAAATCTATCAGTAGCGTTTATGAAAATTGAACGCATGTTGATGTTGCTCATCATTGCAGGATTAAGCGGATGCGGAAATCAGTTTGGCGAAAGTACTAGCGATTCTCAACTCAACCGTAGCAATGAAGTGCGCGTTGAGAATGCCCCGAAACTTGAAATTCAATTAAAATCACGAGTGCTAAAAATCACTAAACCTTTGATGGCCTGGCAGCTCAATGATCTCTCCTCAGTGGATCCCGTTCATGGCAGCCCAAATGCCGCTACACCTGATGTGATTTGGGCTGATTACCAAGTTCCTACCTACTTGCCGCAAGGTCGTATTTGGGAGCCAACAAAGGGTGGCCGCTTGCAGTTGAGCTTTGAGGAGCGCAGCTCTGATGAATGTGAAAATGGGGCACAAAACACGGTCGAGTATTTTTTGATTAACGATTACACGCGTTTAATTGAGAAATCAGGCCTGGCTTTGAATAAAGATTTCTTTGCTTTGACCGAAAACGTTGTTTACGTCATTCGGGTCAAGTACAACAACTTGGCTAGGTGTAAAAACTTCAAGCATCGCTTTGCCTTATTGATTAGCAAAGAAGCCGCAAAGAATTAATTCTTTGCACCCATTTGAAGCGCAAGATGGCTCATAAACTGAGCTAGTTCAACGTCTAGGCTTGTTACGGCACCACCTGCAACATTGCAATCGTGAGTGATAAGCTCAATTTGTAAGCGATTATAGACATTGAACCATTCTGGGTGGTGGTCCATTTGATCGGCTTTCGTGGCCACTGCAGCCATAAACGCAAAAGCGCTCTTAAAGTCGGCAAAAATGTATTTTGCGTAAAGCTTTTGTGATTTTAAAGACCAGCCGGGTAGTTTTAGGAGCTCTTGCTCAATTTGTTGGGGGCTAAGGACTACAGGCGTAACTCTAGACATGATTTGAGAATGACACAATTTCGCTAAATTGCTATAGGGGGCCACATGACAACTCCCTCGAATTTAAACACCCCATCAACGATCAATTTAAAAACAGGTTTAGCGGAAATGCTCAAAGGCGGAGTCATTATGGACGTCGCTTCAGTTGAGCACGCTAGAATTGCTGAGGACGCCGGAGCTGTGGCTGTGATGGCTCTTGAGCGTGTGCCATCGGACATTCGCCGAGACGGTGGTGTGGCAAGAGCATCGGACCCAAAAATGATTCAAGAAATCATGAACACGGTTTCCATTCCTGTCATGGCTAAAGTCAGAATTGGTCATTTTGTTGAAGCGCAAATTCTTGAGGCTCTTGGCGTGGATTACATTGATGAGAGCGAAGTGCTCACACCAGCAGACGAGGCTTTTCATATCTATAAATATAATTTCAAAGTTCCCTTTGTTTGTGGAGCGTGTAATTTAGGTGAAGCGTTAAGACGTATTGCTGAAGGTGCTGCACTCATTCGCTCCAAAGGCGAGGCGGGCACAGGAAATGTTGTTGAAGGTGTTCGTCATTTGCGCTCAATGATTGGTGCTATCAAAAGACTCAGCACGCTTGGTGATGAAGAATTGGTGACAGAAGCAAAAAACTTGGCAGCACCTTTGGAACTTGTGCGTTTGGTGGCAAAAACTGGGAAGCTACCTGTTCCTATATTCGCCGCTGGCGGTGTTTCGACACCGGCCGATGCTGCTATGATGATGCAGCTTGGAGCTGAAACTGTTTTTGTAGGGTCGGGAATTTTTAAATCTGAAAATCCTCCTGCATTTGCCAAAGCCATTGTTCGTGCCGTCGCTCAGTACAACAATCCTAAGGAGCTTTTAGCTGCGGCTACAGGCTTGCCTGCAGCTATGCGTGGAATGGAAATGAAAACCATAGCTCCAGAAGAGCGCTTAGCAGAGCGTGGTTGGTAGCGAGGTTTTAACAATACGCAAATGAATGTTGGAATTCTCGCATTACAAGGTTGTGTAGATCCTCATAAAGAGCATTTGCGTGCGTTGGGCTGCGAGGTCAAAGAGGTTCGTTTAGCTGAAGACTTGCAAAATCTTGATGGGCTCATTTTGCCAGGTGGTGAGAGCACCACGATGCTAAAATTGATTGATACCTTTCAAATGAAAGACGCTCTTTTAGAGGCAGCTAAGAGAATGCCTTTTTGGGGAATTTGCGCTGGCTGCATTTTGCTTGCTGATCAAGTTCAAAACCCATCGCAAAACAGTTTTCATTTGCTTAACATCTCAGTTCGTAGAAACGCGTATGGGCGCCAGCAGGAATCCTTTGAAATAGCGCTTAATCCCTCTAGCCAAGAAACGGTTGCCTTCATTCGCGCCCCACAAATTTTACAGGTTGGAGAAGGCGTGCAGGTTGTGGCCAAGCACGCAGACCAAGCGGTATGGGTGGAAAGTCAGCAGCACATGGCATGCACATTTCACCCGGAACTTTCATCAACTGTGCCTTCCTCAGCCCACACACATTTTGTGAATAAAATTAGGCATTATAAAAGTTGAGCAGAAGTAGCTTGTTGGGACTTACTCTTTCACTTTTGCAAGCTGGTATTGCTTGAGCTTTTCGTAAAAGCGAGTTCTGGCAATGCCCAAATGCTCCCGCGCTTTCGCGGTCCCGTATTTTTCTATAGTTTTTTGCAATAGATGCTGTTCAAGAGCTGCAATATTAGCATCGAAGCTAGCATCCCAGCGAATTTGAAAATCGCTGTTGGAGCTTGCTGAACTAGACGAGATGATGCTGACTGGAGAATCCTCTTGTAAATCAATAGTGCCAAAATGCGTTTTCACACTATGGTCGTCGATGACTGGTATTTTTGATTTTAGGCAAAGTGTTCTGACGACATTGCGTAGTTCTCTGACGTTTCCAGGCCAGTCGTAGTCCATCTGACTTAGGCTCTGCAAAGCTCCTTGTGAAAATTGCTTTTTCTTGATGGGGTCGAGTGATTCCACAAAATGCAATGTCAGTTCTGGAATGTCTGCTTTGCGTATGCGCAGGGGCGGAACTTGGACTTGGAGGCTGGCAATTCTGTAGTAAAAATCTTCGCGGAAAAGATTTTTTTGAACCAAGTCTTTGAGATTTAAGTTTGAGGCAAAAACCAAACGGCATTTCAAGGATCGTTCCGTGGAAGAGCCAACACGGGTATAGGTTCTGGTTTCCAGAACTCGCAGAAGCTTTGCTTGTTGATTCAGTGGTAGGCTTTGTATTTCGTCTAAAAACAAAGTGCCATCATTTGCTGACTCCAGGTGGCCTTGTCTTGTTTGTGCGGAGCCGGTGTATGCGCCTTTTTCAGAACCGAAGAACTCGGCTTCAAAAAGTTCCGGAGGAATGGCTGAGCAATTGATGCTGACAAGCGGACCTGTGGCCGTATGCAGAGCTTTGGCGCACAATTCTTTACCGCTTCCTGTTTCTCCTTCAATGAGAATGTCTTGATTTGAGCTAAACGACATTTCAAGAAGCTCGCGTTTTAAGTGAAGCATGGCCGAGGAGTTGCCAATGAGATATTGGTCCATCTCCTCTCGCTTGGTCTTCATTTGAAGCACGACTTCAAGCAAAGCGGGTAAATATTCAGCCATGTTGTCTTTTGATAGAAATTTATTTGCGCCGTGGTTTACGCAACGTCGCATGGCTTCGATGTCTTGGATGCCGGATTGAATGATGAGCTCAGCGTTGGGATACAGCGATTTAATTTCGCCAATGCCTGCAATGCTTTTTACGCCCTCGGGGTCTGCGGCATGTGAGAGGTCTAACAAAATCAAATCGAATTTAGCGCGAGGCTTGAGTTCTAGAAATTGTAAGCAGTCCCGGTAAAATGTGGTGTCATGAGTGGGATTGGTGATGGAACGGTAGCTCGCTTGCACGACGGGATCATCTTCAACGATGGCAATGCGCAAGCGATTCATGATGACAATTCTATTGTGAATTAACGACGACGGAATCCTGTGGTGATTTTTGTAATGGCTAGATCGGCGCCATTTCTGAGATGCCAGCAACCAACGGTTTTGTCATTGAAGAATAAAGCTGAATAATAATTTTTTTCGTTCCACGCAGAGCCGTTGGGTTGACCGTTGTCCCAAATAACTTTTCCATTGGGCAAAGTAATTTTAAAAATGAATTCTAGGTGTGAGTAGTAGCCACCTGTGAGCATGTAAGAGAGCTTGGTTTGCGCGCGGAACACGCCGTTGTGCTGAACTTTTGAAGGAGAGTAAGATTTTAAATCCCAATGAAAACTACCTCTAGCTGGTCCGCTATTGACGCTTCCGGTTCCTGCAAATCCTGTAAGAACTTCTACTTTTGATGTGGCGGGGATTTGCGGATTTTTATAATCCACAATGTAATCGTAGTTATAAACACTGAATCCCTGATCTAAGCATCTTGCTTTAGCTTCGACGACGCCTAATGTTTGCGATTGCGCGATTGTGGAGAATAACACTGCGAAAAAAATGGAAACCTGTTTCATAGTTTAGCCCTCTACTATAAAGTCGCTTGGAGTCTTGGAAATGTCAAATTCTAGGACCTGAAAATTTTCCAAAAACTATAGATGCTAAAACAAATTCCCGTAGCCCAGAGCGCTACTTCAAACCAAAATGGGACATGATTGCCTTGCCCCGTGATGGCCGCAACAAGCAAGAAGCCAACGGCTAAAATAGCCGATCCTATGTTGATGGAGCTTTGGAGTTGCGCTTTGGCTAATTTTTCAATTCCCAAATGTTCAATTTTCATTTGGAATTGTCCGCCTTCGAGTTGGCGCAAAAACATGGATAATTGTTTGGGAGCGCGTTCAAGCAATCGGCCAATGTCGCGGACTAAAAACCAACCATCACTAAATAAACGACCAGGAGAATAGCGTTGCTTAAGAACAATTTTTGCGTATTTCGTGGCCGATTCAACAAGGTTGAAACCTGGATCAAGCGAGCGACCAATTCCCTCGAGTGTCATGATGGCTTTGAAGACCATAATTAAATCGTGGGGAATGGAGACCTGAAAGCGGAAAGCAATATTTGTGGACTGCATGAGGATTTTTCCTGCAGGAATATCCTTTAGTGGCAGTCCATAATAGGGAGACATGGTTTCGCGAATTTCTCGCTGTAATTTCTGTAAAGTTGCCGAACTTCGTGATGCCTCTGAAGACGGACTAAGGTCGACATATTCTTGCACTAGAGAATCAAAATCTTCTGTGACCAGAGCTAAGAACATGTTGATGATGGCGTCTTTTGATTTTTGCGAGAGACGAACAACGGAGCCAAAGTCGATGAGTCCCATGCGCCCATCTGGCAAAATAAGAATGTTTCCAGCATGAGGGTCCGCATGGAAAAATCCATCAATCATGATGGATTGGAAAAAACAATCCATTCCTTGTGATAGGACGTGCCTTTGGTCAACGCCTAGGGCTTTGATGGCTTCGGACTGAGAAAGGTTTACACCTCTTAAGCGCTCTAGGGTGAGAACTCTGGGGCCTGAGAGTTCAGAAAAGACTTTTGGAATGACTAAAAAGTTTTGGTTGGAAAACGTTTCCCGAAAACGTTTTGTATTGTTGGCTTCAAGTGTGAAGTTGGTTTCAGAAAGAAGGGTGCGGCGAAATTCTTTGACAATTTCTGAGGGGTGAAAGATGCGAAGCTCTGGAATGTATCGCTCCGCAAGTGCTGCAAGCATGGCGACAATTTCCAAATCTTGGGCAAGCAATCTATCAACGCCGGGTTTTTTAATTTTAACAACAACGTCTTCACCATCTAAGGTTCGTGCTGCATGAACTTGCGCAATGGAGGCTGTGGCCATGGGTTCAGTGTCAAAACTTGCAAAGCAAGCTTCAAGTGGTCTGTCTAAATCAGTTTCAATAAATGCTTTTAAATTCGAAAATGGAACCGGCTCTACTTTGTCTTGAAGTTTTTCAAGTTCAGTGACGATTTCAGCATTAATGAGGTCTGGTCTGCCTGCTAAGATTTGTCCAATTTTGATAAACGTTGGACCTAAATCTTCAAGCAACATGCGTAGACGTTGGGGGAAGGTGTCTTCTTCGCTATCTGCGCCTTTAGTAATGGGATTGTTCGAGAAACCGTGCAGGCCAAGACGCTCAACGACTTCACCAAAACCAAAACGAGACATGGTTGTGATAATTTCGCGCAGTCGACCAACGTTTTTAACCGCCTTGCCGACTTGAGTGGCCTGACCTAGCAAACTCATGGCTTAATGATACCAGTTTTCGTAGACCTTGATGAGATGGAAGTCGATGCGGCGTGTTTCAATGTTCACGGCGGTGAGTTGAATGCGTAGTTTTGAGCCCAGTCCAATGCGGGATTTGCTGGGTCCCACGTAAGAGAGCGTTTTGGCATCAAACGTATGTTTTGATGCTTTGTAGATGTCATCGGCATTGAGAAGTCCATCAACGAAATGCCCATCAATTTGGCAGAAAAGGCCCTTTTCCGTGATGCCGTTGACCCACGCATCAAATTCTTCACCAAGGCGGTGCTCCATGTAGCGGCACTTTTTGGTATCTATTAATTTTCGTTCCATATCCATGGCCAAACGCTCTTGATCGCTGCAATGGATGCAGTTGGCTTCAAGCTTTGTTTGATCCACTATTTGAGATTTTCTTAGAGCGTCTTTGATAAGACGGTGAACCATCAAATCAGGGTAACGACGAATCGGAGAAGTGAAGTGCGTATAGTCCACGGCGGCAAGAGCAAAATGCCCAATGCGATTGATGGAATAGCGGGCCTGTTTCATGGATCTCAACACCAGCGTGTTGATGGCTTTAATAATGGGTGACCCCGCCTCAAAGGATTCATTGATTTCCTGCAAAAGAACTTGAAAATCAATGGGCGATTTGAAGGGGTCTTGCGGCGTTTTACGTCGACGTCGAATGCGGTTTTGCAAACGATTCATGTCAACGCCCGCTAGCGAAAGAAATCCAACAAGGTCATCAATTTTTCGCTGATCGGGTTCTTCATGGATTCGGTAAACGCCTGTGCCCGATTTTTCGTGAATGAATTTAGCTGCGCATTGATTGGCAATGAGCATGCACTCTTCAATTAGCCTGTGTGAGTTCAGGCGGGATCGTGGTTGAATGTCCACCACCTCGCCAGATTTTGAAAGTTGCACATGCGCTTCAGCAATGTCCAAATCAATGGAACCGCGAAGCTGTTTTGCTTTTAACAAGCGTTCAAAAACAGCAATGGTTGCGTTGAGGCTTTCGCTTAATGAATCCATTTCGCTAAGAGCCCAGGGTTCTTTTTCCATGAACGCTTGCATTTGTTCATAGGTTAATCGACGTTTGCTCATCATGAGGCCTGGATACATTTCAAAATCGCTGACAAGCCCTTGAGGATCAATCACCATTTCGGCAACCATGCAGGCACGGTCTTCAAAAGGATTCAGCGAGCAGACACCATTGGAGAGAATCTCGGGGAGCATCGGAATGACGTGATCTGGGAAATAAACGCTAGTGGATCGTTCAAACGCTTCTTGGTCCAATTCAGTACCAGCAGAAACAAAATGAGAGACGTCGGCAATGGCAACCCATAGACGAATGTTCTCACCTTCTACTTTGGCACAAACGGCATCATCGAAGTCTTTGGCATCGCGGCCATCTATGGTCACAAGTGGTAAATTGCGAATGTCACGACGGTCTTTTTCTTCTTGCATTTCGCTTCGCCAATTCATAGCTCGTTGTTCGGCGTCTTTGAGCGATTCTTTGGTGAAGTGCCGAGGCCAATTTGAAGAAACAACAATGCGAAGGGTGTCATTTGATGCCGCTTCAGGGTCTTTAACGACATCGACAATTTCAGCAGTGGCAGGTATGCGGTCAGGATACTGCAATATTTTACACAGAACCGTTGACCCTGCTGGCAATTGAGCAAAACGATCAGAGACCGATTCAATGCGGAAGGCATGTTTTCGGTCTTTCATTTCACTGGGGATGACAAGAGCTCCGCCTTTAAAAAATCTCAGCAAACCAATAAATTCAGTTTGAGAGCGTTTCTTGATTTCTATGATTTGTCCGCGAAGTTTTGCACCGCTGTCATAGCGTTCTGTAACCGAGACCAGAACTTCATCTCGGTTCATGATTCCTTTGAGCGTTTCTTCAGGCAAATAAATGTTTGGAATGGTGGGGTCTTTGGGAATGAGGAAGCCAAATCCGTCAGGGTGTAAATCGACTCGCCCTACAATGGCTTTTGTATTTGCGCCTGGAGGTAATTTTTTAACGGGCGCAAGAGCTGTTGAGCGCGGCGCTATAGACGAACGGTTGGGTGCTTGTGAAGTTGTTTGCTGAGGCCGCTGCTGAGGGCGCGACTTTCCTTGGCTAGGCTTAGCTTTGCCGAAAACTTTTTTTTCCTGTGAAGCATGGGGCACGGAGGTCGGACTTTTTTTTCTCTCCGGGTGCTTTTGTCCTCGATTTTTTTGCGATGCTTTTCTATTTTTCCTACCCAAATCTGCGGGCTCCTTCTTTTGAAGCCTTCATAGTAGCCCACTTGCGTCAAAATAGAGAGGCAAGCGTGAAAAAAAAATTAACCAAGGTTAACATGTGAGCATGATGTCAGAAGAAAGAAGTAGTCCTGGTTCTTTAATGTTATTGCTCGTGTTGGTTTTGATTCTTGGTTATTTCGCTAGTCATTCGGGATCGCCTCAAAAGGCCTTTTTGCCCGGAGTGACGAATCCCCCAACACCTGTCGTTGTCGCACCTGCACCAGCCCCTGTGCTGGAATCAAAAGAGAAAGCTGTGGAAAATACCCCGCCCACTGAAGAAAAACCTGCTGAAACAAATTCAGAAGGTCAGTGGCAGTAAAATTATCGGCTAATCTTGTTCAAGACTTAGAGAGGTTCTAGAAATGGCTACTAAAAAGAAAGCAGCAAAGCGCCCCGCACGCCGTCGGATTAAAATCTTAATTGCCAATGATGATGGCATTGATAGTCACGGCATCCAAGCCTTAGGCAGAGCACTAAAAGAAATTGGTGATGTCACCATGATTGCGCCTGAGCGTGAGCAATCAACTATGGGACACGCGTTGACCTTGCACAAGCCTGTGAGGCTTTATCATGTTCATAGTGAAAAAGGCATGGATCAGTGGGCCCTCAGTGGAACGCCAGCTGATTGTGTGTACATGGGTTTGCGTTGGGTTATGAAATCCAGACCCGATATTATTGTTTCTGGAATTAACCGTGGCGTGAATGTTGGCAATGACATTTATTATTCGGGAACCATTGCTGCTGCTCGTGAGGGAGCTGTTCTGAACATTCCAACCATCGCGACATCTCTGGATTACCATTACAACCCTGGCGTCAAAGACACTGAGAATTTTGATTGGGCCGCTCAATACACGAAAAATTTAGTCCGTGAAGTTTTAAAAAATGGCCTTCCTCATGGCTGCATGTTGAATGTGAACTATCCAAACTTGCCGTTCAATAAAGTCAGGGGAATGAAAGTTGCCAGACAAGGCTTTCGCATTTACTCCTCTGTCGTTAAGGAGCGCCGTGATTCACGGGGCAAGCCTTATTACTGGATGGGCGGAAAGTATCAAGGCTTCAAACCCATTCCTGGATCTGATTGTGAGGTCTTAGATATGGGGTATATTTCCATCACTCCTTGCCGCATAGATGTTACGAAATATGAATTCTTTGAAGATTTGGCGAGTTGGAACCTCGACCCAAAGAAGATGAAAGTTCGTGGCAAGTAGGCTTTTCGTTGCCCTTTTTTTACTGAGTTTTGTTTGCTCGTGCACCACTGTTGTGACTGGCGACAAATCTAAGGCGCCTGTGCGTGAACAGGCTCCACCCGTGCAGCGTTATCATACTGTTGTAGAAGGGGAGACTATTGAATCGATTGCTTCAAAACACAATGTCAGCATGATTGAAGTTTTGATTGCCAACCGCATACGCAACACAAAAGCGCTGAAGCCGGGGATGGTTTTGTTTTTACCTCACGACGTTGAGCGTTTGCGTGGTTATGAAGATGAAGGACTATATGAAGACTTAGAGCCATACAATCAGCAAGCCAAAGAACGATTGAAGGTGGCGGCTCCCTTGAATTTTTCATTTCAGTTTCCATTGCAATATGTTCAGGTGACGAGCCATTACGGTTGGCGTAGGCGCAAACTTCATGAAGGAGTTGATTTCCGTGCTCCAAAGGGAACTCCTGTTTATGCTTCGGCAGCAGGTGAAGTGATTTATGTTGGTAGACGTTTAAAGGGTTTTGGTCGAATGGTCTTGCTTGATCATGGTGATGATTGGTTTAGCTTGTATGCGCATCTCTCAAAAACATTGGTGAGGGCTGGTGAGCGCATAGAGCAAGGATATAAATTGGGATTGGCCGGTAATTCTGGTCGCTCTCGAGGCGCACATTTGCATTTTGAAATTCGAAAAGGCTCAGATCCTTTGGACCCGCTTCATTACCTTCCGGATGTAAAATCAGACAGATAACGCACCGTTTTTAGTTCTTCATTTAAGCCCATGAAAGTTATCATGCTGGATTTTCTTTGTTAGGAGTGATAGCAATTATTCAACACTGGGAGGGTCTTACGTTTGCGTTTATCCATTTGTTTTTTCGTTCTAGCTGCATCAATTTTTACAACCTCAATACAAGCCAGACCGCTAAATACAAATGGAGAGAACGCTGCACCTCGGATGAAGGTGATGAGCTTCAATGTTCAAAACCTCTTTGACACCCTTGATAATCCTAAAACCCAAGATGAAGACTTCACTCCACGTGGTACTCAAGAATGGACGGAGTCCATTATTCAGGACAAAATTCGTAACTTGTCGGCGATTATTCGAGACGTAAACCCCGATGTCATTGGTGTTGTGGAAATCGAAAACCAACAAATGCTCATGAGGCTTGTGACTGAAGGATTGGCAGGTATGGGGTATCAAGCGGCACTTGCTGGCCCCTCTGATGATTTTCGGGGGATTCGCAATGGAATTATTTCTCGTTACCCTATAGTTGATAAAAAAACGCATCGAGTTTGGAAAGACACCTGGAAAACTCCTGGCAGCAAAAATGTTTCCAAAACGAGAGACATATTGGAAGTCACCGTTGATACAGGTGTGAATAAAGGCAATGGTCGTTTTGTGACCTATTTGGTGAATCATTGGCCCTCACGTGCAGGTGGGCCAATACGCAATCAATGGCGTCTTGAAGTTGCTCAGCAACTCACTCAGATTGTAAAAAATATCACAACAAAAGACACCTCAAGAAGAGTGATTGCTCTTGGTGATTTCAATGATGACATTTTTGATGATTCGTTTCGTAAGGGAACCTACTTAGTGCAAACTGAAGATGCTTTGGCAAAATTTGCACCAGGAACGATGTTCGCTGCCGATTTTGAACTGGCAAAATTACCCGCGCACCTACGAGGTACGTTTTACTTTGATAGAGGCAAGGTTTGGAACGCTCTTGATCACGTTCTAATTGCGGGTGGGACTGCTTTGAATACAAAACAAATTCCAGGTTTTCGTTATGTTCCAGGAAGTTTGCAAATCAACAGACATCCGTTTGTGAACAAAATGGGACAGCCGCTGGGTTGCGAGCTCTTTGACAGGGTTCACTCGGGTAGTCGTACTCGTTGCCCTAAGGGCGCTGCCGATCATTTGCCTTTGAGTGCTACATTTGAATTCAGGTAGTGTCATGTTGATGATTTTGTCTTTACTTTTTATTTCATCAATTGCATTTGCCGAAGAACCATCGCCTCAGCCGTCTCACCGAGAGGTGGATGTGATGGGTTTGATGAAAAAAAAGCCGCAACAGCTAAAGTCTGAGTCAAATCTTGCTGCATCTGTCACTTGTACAGATAGTGCAGGTCATATTTTAAATAAGGATGATTTTGGCTTTGATGCTTGTGTACAAAAATCGCTACAAGAAAAAAACAAAGATGGGCGCGATTCAAAATCTGCGACGTCGCTTCAATACAAAATTGGAAAATAATAGCTGCTGTGACAATTGATGAGTGGAAACTTTTGCTCGATGAGGATCCAAGCAACGAGCTTGTTCGTTTTTCATATGCCAAGTGCTTGCTCGATGAAAAACGATGGGCAGAGGCTAGCACGCAATTTCAAACACTGGTGGATGAGCAGCCTGACTACGCTTTAGCTTGGGCTTTCTTGGCTCGTTCATTGTATGAGCAAAATCGCCATGAAGAGGCAAGGCATGCTTGTGAAAAAGGCCTGCCTCATGCGCGCGCGCAAAAACATCAGGTTCCCGAAGACGAAATTTTAGCTGTCTTGGATGGCTTAGATAGTGAATTCTAGAAGGTGCCTAGCTCCATTTAGCCAGCAGCCGCGTTAAATGATCCTAAACATTAAAATTGGGTTTGCCCTACGACGCCCAGTTGAAAACTTCTGTGCGTAAGAACTTGGCAATTAAACTGTGTTGCCAATAAAGTTCTGAAATGCAAAAGACGATCAACAATGCCAGTGCAAACTGCGATTGTTTTGAGTGACGAAGGTTTTTCCAAGAAAAGTTTTTTTCAAATAAGTAGGCTAGGGCTATATGGCCTAAAAATAGAATCGACAAGTAACGAGTGAGTGAAACGTAAATAGAGTTTGCTAACGGAATGAGCGTTAAAAATAAAAAACAAAGGCGTTCGTAGTGATTTAATGCAATCTTTGCTGGTGGTTTCGCTATAAACCAAAGCGTGAGTGGTAGTAAAAACATCGTTGGCAAATAAGTTCTGCGAATCATTTCAAAACTATTTGTGAAGATACCCCAGAAATCAAAGTGGCGGCCCCAAGCGGCAGTAGTTTCAAAACTTTTGGTCCAGGATCCAAAGCTTATATGAACATAACTAAAATAACTCACAACACCCCAGACGCCTAAAGCCAAACATAAAACGCCCAAGAATGGATTTTTTAAAAATCTGCGGAACTGGCTTAATCCCAGTGCTGCAATGGAACTCAGGCCAACGAGTCGTACGGCACTCATGCTGCCACCAATAAAACTTGTGAGCAGCCATTTTTGAATGTCGCTCAGATTTTGATTTCTCATAATCAAAAAACCAGCCAAGAGTAGTGAACAAAACAAGGGCTCGGTGTAGGGAACTTGTGCCCAAAAAGAAAAACGATCCACACTAATCAAAAGCGCTGGCAAAAAAATAAACTGGATGCCAAGTTTTGAACACCAAACTAGAAATAAAAAAATAAAAACAAAATAGAGAGCTAAATTAACCCCAGTTGCCACAACTTCAAACGAGAAGCTGGTTAAAAAAGTAGTTTTTATGAATTGTACAAAATGTGGGAACCCGGGGAAAAATGCCAACGTGCCATGATGGCCAGGGTTGTAGGAATAACCAATTTCGGCAATATCTTTGTAATAACCACAGTCCCAGGAGCACAGCGTGACCTTGTCTCCTGCGCTTTGGACGCTATGAATGGCCAAAGCAAGCAACAAAGCCTTTAAAATAGTAAGCCCCAGGGCCCAGCCTAGGAGTCCTTTCCACGTCTTATTGGCTACTTGCACAGCTTTTTTTTGACACAAAACAGCATCGGTGTCGAGTCTCCTGGAAAAACGGCCTTCAATTTCCTAGAACCGGTGAACCGTGAGTTTTGTACATTTACACCTGCATTCTGAGTACTCGCTTTCCTCAAGCATTGTGAGAATTGAGGAATTGGTTAAGCGTGCTGTTGCCATGCAGATGCCTGCGGTTGCTGTGACAGATTGGAATAATCTCTACGGTCTTTTGCATTTTGCAAAAGCATGTAAAGAAAAATCAGGTGGTCAGCTCAAGCCCATTTATGGTGCTGAACTTGGTGTTGTGATTGATGGAGCTGGTCCGCTTAGGCGACACGTTGTTTTGCTTGCAGAAAATTTACAAGGCTACGACAATCTCAAAGCTTTAGTTTCTAAAGCACACACTCAGTATGGATATTCTGAAGGGGAGTTAAAGCCGTACATTCCTTTTTCTGAGCTAGCTATGCACAATGAGGGAATTATTGCGCTCACAGCTGGAATGAAGGGTCTTGTGAACTCGTTCTTAGTTCAAGATCAACAAGCGCAAGCGCAAGAAACTCTTGAGAAGCTCATTAAAATATATGGTGAGAAAAATTTGTTCCTTGAGCTTCAAGAAGTGGGTTTAAGTGTTCAAAGCGCGTGCAACGAGCAGCTCATTGAGTGGGGTAAAAAATACGGCATTGCTCCTGTGGCGACTTCTGATGTCCATTATTTGGATGTTGATGATGCGTTTGCTCAAGAAATTTGGATGACAGCTGCGCAAAAACTAACTCTTGAAGAGAACATGAGAAGTTCTCGAATGACTCACGATTATTGCTTGATGAGTCCTGAGGAAATGAGAACTCGTTTTTCTCAAATTCCTGAGGCCTGTGACAACACTCTTCATATTGCCGAACGCTGTCATGTGGAATTGAAGTTCAAGGATAAAGAAGGCAAGCGTATTTATCATTTGCCGAGCTTTGAATCCAAAGACAGTAAAAAAGGTGCTCTTAGCAGCGAAGATATTTTTGCGAAATACTGTGAAGAAGGTTTGGCGGCACGAATGGATCGTGCCCAAGTGACGGATGTAAAACTGAAAAAAATCTATGCGGATCGTTTGGATTATGAAATCAAAATGATTCAAAAAATGGGATTTGCTTCTTATTATTTGATTGTCTCTGACTTTATTCGTTGGGCAAAGAAAAATGATATTCCTGTAGGCCCTGGTCGAGGTTCTGGTGCCGGAAGCCTTGCTGCGTACGTTTTGGATGTGACCGATATTGATCCTATAGAAAATGGGCTTTTCTTTGAGAGGTTTTTGAATCCTGAGCGTGTTTCGCTACCAGACTTTGACATCGATTTTTGTCAGGAGCGGCGACATGAAGTGATTCAGTATGTGGCCCAGAAATACTCGCAAGAACGAGTCTGTCAAATTGTAACGTTTGCAAAAGAACAATCTAAAAATGCCATTAAAGATGTTGGACGTGTTTTGGGTTTGAGTTTTGCAGAAACCAATCGCCTCACAAAATTAATTCCTTCAGTGCAAATGAAGCCGCTGACTGTGAAAGAAAGCCTCGAGGAAGTTGCCGAGCTGAAGTCTCTTTGTGAAAGTGATGCCAAGGTCAAACAGGTCATGGACCTTAGTCAGAAAATTGAAGGCTCACTTAGGCAAGCAGGTGTTCACGCCGCGGGCGTAATTATTGCGAGTCGTCCGGTCTCAGAGCTTGCGCCAATGTCGCGCGACGTGAACGGAAATTTAATTACTCAATGGGATATGAAATACTCCGAAGAAGCAGGCTTGGTGAAGTTTGACTTCTTGGGCCTTGTGACTTTGGATTTGCTGCATTTGGCCTGTTCTCTTGTGAATCAGAGAGCAGAAGAAGAAGCAAAAAACCTGCATTACGATACCATTCCAGTGCACGATCCACGCGCCTATGAAATGATTTCCAAAGGCGACACCATGGGGCTTTTCCAGTTGGAAAGCTCAGGCATGCAAAATCTTTGCACGCGCATTCGTCCAGATAGTTTGGCTGATGTCGCAGCCATCAACGCTTTGTATCGTCCAGGTCCTTTGGAGTCGGGCATGGTGGACGATTACATCAATCGTAAACATGGTCGCACCAAGGTTGGTGTGATGTTCCCTGAAATGGAATCCTCACTTCGAGAAACCTACGGCGTTATTGTTTATCAAGAGCAGGTCATGGAAATTTCCCGCGTTGTTGGTGGCTATACGTTGGGTGGTGCTGATTTGCTCAGGCGCGCCATGGGTAAAAAAGATGTCAATGAAATGCAAAAGCAGAGGGCGCAATTTATTGCTGGTGCCGAAAAAAATGGCAAGCCAGGCAATAAATCTGGAGAGCTTTTTGATTTGATTGAAAAGTTTGCTGGCTACGGATTTAACAAGTCGCATGCCGTTGCGTATGCTGTGCTAGCTGTAAGAACGGCGTTCTTAAAAGCAGTTTACCCAACGGAATTTTTCACGGCCATTTTAACTATTGAACGTGATGATACGGAAAAACTGGCGCGTTACATCCAGGATGCCAAGAATAGAGGAATTGAAATTCTTCCTCCTGATGTGAATGAATCCGATGTATTTTTCACCATTTCAGCTCCCTCAAAAATTCGATTTGGTTTGGCCGCTATTAAAAACGTCGGAGAATCTGCCGTCGAAGCCATACGTCAGGCGCGTGCTCAGGGTGGCCCATTTAAAAACTTATTTGATTTCCTAGATCGCGTAGATTCTTCTCGCATCAATAAGCGCACGGTGGAGTCTTTGGTTCAAGCAGGGGCATTTGATAGTTTGCAAATTCACGAAATGAGGCGTGAGGACATTCGTGCACGCTACTTGGCATCTTTAGAAAAGGCCATGGACTATTCTCAGAAGACGGCAAAGGGTAAAGCTTCTGGCCAGGTGTCATTTTTTGATGGAGCTGATAGTGGCGGTTCTTTGGTGGATCAGCGTCAGCTTGAAAAAGCCGAAGCGATTCCAGAAAAGCAAATTTTTGATTGGGAAAAACAGTTGTTAGGTATTTTTGTGTCTGGATCACCTCTGCTAAAGCATGTGGAAAAGGCAAAAGGACTTGGCGCCATTCCAATTTTTAGTCTTGGTGATCTTAAGCCCAAATCAATTGTGACTGTGGCGGCTTTGGTCTTGGAGTGCCGAGAAGTGCGCATCAAGCGTGGCCGTATGGCTGGTGAGATGATGGGCATTCTAAAGCTTGAAGACACCACTGGCCAAGTTGAAATGGTTTCATTCCCACAACACTTTAAAGAATTTTCTGCACTGATTAAAAGCGGTGAGCCTTTGATGATCAAAGCTGAGCTGGATTTTGAGGAAGATAAGCCGAAGTTAATTGCAGGCGAATCAACACTTGGTGGAAGCTTGGCTGTGATTGATTTGAATACCATTGAAACGCGTTGGCCTAAGAAATTAAAGCTTGAGCTGTTTTTGGACCGCGTAGAAGGAAAAATGAGCTCCGATTCCATTATGACGGAGCTGGCAAGGATCTTAAGTCGCTATCCAGGAACCGTTCCTGTTCACCTGAGGGTTGTGAAGGGTGGGAGTTTTGTGACGGATCTGGATTTGGGCCCTAAATACAAAGTTCACCCACAGAAAAATTTAATGGAAGAGTTAAATTCATTGCTGTCAATTCCTGGCTCTTTCCGTGCGGAATCTGTGCTTTAGGCGTCTACTTTTTTTCAAAAAACAACGTTACAATAGCTTCTATGATGAGAGCATATAAAGGCCTTGTGGTGTTGACTCTTTTTTTGATGGCGTGCACAGAGCCCGTGGTACGCGATAAAGACGGTTCCACTCAACCCCTAAAGCAACAGCCTCAGCAGAACGCAATGTCAGCGTTCATTCCTCCAGATTTGAAAAAACGTTTGTGGGTGTTGGAATTCAATGACCCCAAAGAATATCCAGCAGAATTAAATTCAAAAGATGTAACCCAACTAAAACTTGGTCAACGTTTTACGACCAAGTTGGTTGAGGGTCTCAATAAAGACAACTCTCCTTATGTCGTGGATCTCAGTGAAATGAGTGAAGTGCGCGACATCAAAAAAGATGTGAACAATAAAAATGAACTTTCAGAGTTCATAAAGTTAGCCGCAAGTTCTAATGTCGCAGGACTTTTGGTAGGGACCGTTCAAAATATTAAAATTGAAGAGCTTGGAGCAAGTGAGGGTATTTTTAGAACACGTCACTTGTCGATGACCATGAATGTTGACTTCACTTTGTATGATACTCAATCAGGTCGTCAGATTTACACAGGCTCAGAGCTTGGTAATATTCAAGAAATTCGTTCTGATGTGGCAGGCATTCTTGAAGGCGCTAAAATGACAGAGCTTCATTTGAAGGTGGATCAGCTCAGCTTGCAAATGGCTGAAAAAATGCTGACCAAGCTTCACCCTGTATCGGAAAAATTAGGTTGGTCAGGACGAGTTGTGGGCATTGAAGGAAATCGCGTTTACCTCAACGCAGGAAAGCGCACAGGATTAAAGCTGGGTGACATACTCAAAGTGATTGACCCCTCTCAACAGGTTTTAGACCCTTCCAGTGGTGGCGTCATTGGACATGCCCCGGGACGAATGAAGGGCACGGTAAAACTTATCCAATTATTCGGCATCGATGGGGCCATCACAGTGATTCAAAGTGGTGGTGGATTCATTATTGGTGATCGGGTTGAACTGTTTTAATTTTTCTCACACATTTTTACGCATGAATCGTGGTCTAACCATAACCGAGTTAGTTGTTGTTATGGCTATTGCGTCAGTGGTTAGTCTTGGCATTGTTGAGCTTTATGAGCGCATGCAATCAGCCTCAAAAAGCATTGAATCTCACTCGGTTATTAGTGATATTTCTCATCGTATTTCTGAATATATTCAAAACGACTCTCAATGGTTGCTTGCAGTTCAAGATAGCGAGAATACGATGTTTGACTGTGTGAGGAACTCCACACTTTGTGAAACGACGTCGTTATCAATGAAGTTAACTGGGCTTTACGGGTCAAAAAGTTATGATCCTCGCATTGGCACATCTGGTTTTTCGACAGATGGCGCTATTTGTAACTCGTTTAGCGATCCTGCAGTTTCAAATGCCTGTCCATTTCGTTATGAAGTTAACGTTAGACCGATTTGTTCAGTGCCATGTGAGTCCCCCTCAATTTTTGAGATTGTTGGTGTCTTTAAGGTTTCCTCTAAAGACATGAAAATTCAAGGTATCAATCCTTCACGATACAACTTTCGACAGATTAAACTTCAGAATTTAAATATACCAACTTCTATGGAGTTAAATGAGGTTTTCACAGATGAGAATAGTTCCGATCAAGCAACGCAAGACATGCAAGCAGAACTCTTGCTTAGCGATGTTGTGTATGAATCAAATGGCTCTTATACGGTCACTTATCACTCAGTGGAAAGGGATGAGCTTTTTTCTCTTGGCTTATTTGATGCCACAGTAAAAACAAAAATTAGCAGTGGTGGCGTGACAAAATTGGTTGTGACCTATGAGGCCACCTCCAAGCGTTATCTCTTTCAGTTGTATCCAGCTTATTTAAAGCAAGCCATTGTGGCGTCATCAAAAACATTCCAGCTTCCTGAGTTTAATGCCGGGGTCATAGACATTGATAACTAACAGCAAATTAAAAACAGGATCGCTATTGGTTCCTATTCTCATGGCATTTGCTGTTGTGGCGGGGCTTGCGCTTATGCTTCAGCAGTTTGTTTCAAAGTCGGCTAAGCAATCCAGAAATTTTTTAGTTGAATCATCACTCACGGCCATTCACTCAAATATGGAATCTCATTTACGAGATGACCTGGCTTGGCAGCACACCCTTCAAGCCAATCCTAGTTTAAAATTGTGCATGGAAACAGGAGGCGATTCTGCGTGCGCAAGTGGCGGGCAGTATGAATTGAGAAATTCTGCAAATGCTGTTGCCTTTAGCTCGCAAAATACAACTAGCGGCTTAAAACTCTCAGGCGAGCTTTGTTCACAATTTAGCACTGGAGGTCATGACATCTGTTCTGTTCGCTATGAATTAAACTGGAGAGCCTTGTGCGAGTCACCGTGCCCTCCACCAGTGAGCGTTCTGCTTGAAGGTCGGATGATTTATAAATCCAAAAATCCAGAGTTCAAAGCTAATTCTGATACCTCACGTTTTAGGCTGACAAAGGTTCGGACAAAAATATGAGTGCTTTACAGTGGCAATCAAAGAGAGGTGTAAGTCTTGTTGAGCTAGTTGTGGCCAGTCTTTTGTTGGGCGTATTGGCAGCTGGCGTGATGTCTTTATTTCGCGATTCCGCCGATGTTAGAATGAAAAGACGTTGGGTCGCGCAAGCACTGCAGGTTAAAAATAATGCTTTAGTTTTGTTACTGAATAAGCCGTCGTGGAAGTCGACCGTGAAACATTCCTCAAATGCAACTTCTTTTGCTTGTCTTAGTGATGTATCGACTTGTACGGATTCTCCATCGGAGGCTTTAAAAGTATTTGATGCGGCTGGGGTGGAGTATTTTGATCATAGCAATACAAGTTTAGGATTTAATGAGCATGGCGAGCGCTGCGCTGAATTTAATGCAGCTACTGGTGATGATGCGTGTCCGTTTCGTTACGAATTTTCGTGGCGACCAATTTGCGAAACTTTTCCTTGCGCAAAATTAACTCAAATAGAGGTTCAAGGAGCCTTTCAGTTTAGACCAAAATCAGAGAATCTTAAGAACATTTTGAATTTAGAAAATTACCATATTCGCTTGGTGAAAAATTTGGCCGACACAATGAATAGTTGGGCTGTGTACATGAAACGCTCTTCTGCTGGCCCGCTTTACATGGCTCCATACCCGCCAGAGGGTTACGTTTTTGGTGCAACCCCACCAAAAACTGTTCTTTATAGTTACAACCCTCAACGCGTTTGTGAGCTGATGCCCGTATCACCGACATGCCCGCAACCAGCCGTGGGCAGTACATTAAAGGATAAATTTTTTGAGGACCCCGCAACGTTTATTAAAAATACACCTGATGTAAATTTAGGTTTGAATTTAAAAGAGCGAGTATTGCTAACCGTTAGCAAAATGACTGCAGGAAATGAAGAAGCCACAATTACAGGATGGTTTGCCTCAACACCAAATCCAGTTTCTCTGTCCTTGTTTTGCCTTGCTAATGGCACCACTTGCTTAAGTGGGCCCGTGCCTGAGCCCTATTTGCCAATGATCTCCAATGGGGAGAAGTTTCTGATAAAAGATGGATCAAGTCCAAGTGCTTATATTTATGCTGATCAGGTCGATTTTCTAGGCGTTTTTCAGTCCCAGTAACTTCATAGAAACTTAATTTTTCCTAGACTGCCAGTAGATATAATAAAGGAATGAACACTCAAGCCTTTTTTATATTTTTTAGAATTTTTAGCATAACTTGTATCTTTCAATTTGCTGCGTTTGCGCAGGCAAATTCTTTGCATCCTAATTTTGATGTCATGAATACAGAATTCGCTCCTCGATTATCGCAGCCAGGAAATGCCAATTTAGCAGCTGGAGAGTTTGGTGATTTGCAGAGTAAATACCAACTAACACAAAAAAATGTGACAGACGCAGGTGGTGGCTTTTTGAGTTTCCCAGATTTTCCAGAAGCTGCAGCCTGGGATGTGGTTAAAGCAGAAAAGGGAATTCCACCCACGGCTCAAGTGCTGTCTACAAAGAAAAGTAGTCAGTACACGGGTTCAGATGGAAATTCTCATCGTTATTTGTATTCTTATGCGGTTAAATTTCCTGATGGCAGAGCTGAAGAGTTGTTTTTTGCAACAGAACACCTAACGCCATCTTATGGATGGCGAAAGGTTTATATTGTTGGCAAAATATTTCCAATTCAGCTGAATTCTGTGGCTGTAGCACAGAGCGTTTGCACACCAAGCAATGAAGAGTCTCCGCCAGCAGTCCCTGGAGATATTCGATATGCCACGTCTGCTCTAAAAAAAGATGGTACATCATCCGCGTTCACTGTTACTTATGATGGGCGCGACTTTAACGGTCGACCGGGGTTTTTAATTGGGAACATCTATGACGCTAACCATAAGACTGGTGGTCCAGTAGTTTATCCCATTCCACAGCTCGTTGATGGTTTATATGGTTTTGAGGCTGTACATTACGGAGCGATATCTTCAGGTAGTTTAAATTTTAATGCCACGATGTCCACGGATACTGGGGTTATTTCCACTCACAGTGGAACAAGAACAGAATGGGCTTCAGGTAATGAGCATTTTGTTGGTATTCGAATTGTTTATGATCAGCAAAAACCTGGTAAAGGTTGGGTTGCGAGGAAAGTGGCTTGGGATGATTACTATTATTTAGTAGCCAATGCTCCAGGTTGGGGTGAATGGAAATATGGCGATTTGCCCAAAGAATTAACTGTGGATCTCAATTCCACTGGTGCTGGTAATGGTGGTGGATTGTTTCACTATGTAGGTGCCATGTATTCGGCATCAAGCAAGGTTGTGAACTGTAAACTGCCTCCTAAAATTAACCTTGCGTTTTCCGTTCGTCCCAAAGGAAGCCTGATGGATAATTTAGTTCCGTATAAGAAGGAAATTTTCGACGCTGCCGTTGAATCTGGTGCAAAAGTTGCCTTAATTTTTAGCAGCAAAGCTGGAGAGTGCGCGGAATGTGTATTGCAAGCAAAGCTGTTTCGATCGATGGCTAAAAGTGAGGAATACGGTTCTTTAATTCAATTTTTCATTGCTAATTTTGACACAGAAAATGCTCTCAAACAGCAGTTTAGTGTTTCTGGAGCCAAGGAAAGCTTAATGTTTGCCAGCGCAAAAGAGTTTTATAGATACTCAGGCACTCCAGTTTGGGAAACTGACGCTTTAAAAGCTAAGTTAGATGAGTTGCTATCGCAGAAAAAAGAATTCATCCGCGCCCCCGCCTCAAAGGTGCTTAGCTCCAAATAGCTAGCAGTCGCATTATAAAAATTTTACATACAACAAAGCCCTTTCGTAATTTCAAATTACGAAAGGGCTTTGAACAATCTTAACGATTTATGAATCGTAGATCTTAGTAAGCGCGGAATGAAAGACGGATTTTGTTAGAAGTCTTTCCACTGTTTGATTTCACAACAACCAAAACGCTGTTACGGCCATGATCAATCAAAGAGCTTGGAAGGGTGAAGCTGCCAGAACGGTTGCCATCATTGCCACCAAGTTTTTTGTTCTCATAATCAATTTGCTCGCCATTTGCGCCCAAGATGTCGAAGTTAGAGCACTTCGCAACGTTACGGAAAACAAGAGTAACAGTGTCTCTGTTACCGTTGTAAGTTTTGTTGGCTTCAACTGTTCCACCACACTGATTTAGGTTGGCATACTGACCAAGACCCATACGAATGGTTCCTGGCTCATCAACAACCAAAAGAATTCTTGCTGTGATGACGTCAGAAGTTTTTCCACTGTTTGACTTAATGACAACGCGAACGCTGTTACGGCCTTCGTCGATAATGGACTTAGGAAGAGTGAAGCTGCCAGAGCGGTTACGATCACCACCACCAAGTTTTTGATTTGGGTAATCTAAGCCTGAGCCGTTAGCAGAAAGAATGTCGAAGTTTGAGCAATTTTCAACGTTACGGAAAACCAAGTTCACTTGACCGTTGTCGTTACCGTTTAGTTCAACAGTTCCGCCGCAATCAGTAAGACGACGTTGGTCGCCAACTTCCATTTGTAAATTTCCAGCCATTGCGGAAGTCGACAAAATAAGTGCGCCAAGAATTAAAGATGATGTTTGTTTGAAGTTCATGCGAGAGCTCCTTTAGAGTAGAGGGCGTTTAGGGGTTTGGGAGTGTCGTTAATAGCCGCTATGTTGCAATGTGTCAATAGTGTTTTTAAATTCTCAGCATGTTTTCAGTTATTTAAAATTAACATAATGAAATTATTGACTTTTATTTATTTGCCTTGCAAGTATTAATGCAATGCATTAAATATAGTCACCTCGCAGAACGTCTATTTTGTCCCTCCCCAATAAACAGGGTTGCGCTTACCCCCTTGAAGAGTGAGCGAAAGGAAACAAAATGAAATTAAGCAAAATCTTTGGATCACTATTATCGTTAACTCTTGTCGCTGGTGCAGTGGCTGCTCCTGGCGCATCTGAACAGACATTGACTGTTGGTAGCTACCGTTCACTTCCACAGTGCGGTGGTACGGTTGAAGTGACACGTTCTGGTCAAAATGGCGGCCAACAAATCAATCTTGTATTTAGCGGTGTAAAAGCTTGTTCTAACTTCGACATCATTGCTACTGGCTTTAACGATGTTCAGTACAAGTCCAGAAAATTAGGTGGAACAGATGGCAACCGTTCTGGTAGCTTCACACTTAGCAAGCAGTTGATTGAGTCCGGCTTTAACGACATTCAACTTGTTGTTCAATCCAACAGCAAGAAAACCCAAGATTACTTAAACTTGGTATTTGAAGCGGTTAAAATTCCTGACCATGGTGGTGGTTCAACTGTAATTGTTGCTCCTCCTGCTAGCACCAACGGCGGCTGGTAATCGTTAAGATCAATTGGTGCACGTCAAGTCACCGGAAAATCTTATGATGATAAAAAACACCCATCTCCAAGTTCAAAAACTGGGGTTGGGTGTTTTGTTTTTTTGTTCGTCTCTTTGCGCTTTTTCACAAGGGCAAAGACGGGAAGAAAAAAAAGGTTATGCTGAATTTCGTGCCGTAGTCTTTGCTAATCATTTAAAAACTGAGTTGGAGCTTCGCCAGCCACTCATTGAGCGATGCTCAAAGAGAAATCAATCAGCGCAAATTGTTGAGTATTTGGAGAAGCTTCGTGGAATTTCCAAGCTTGGTTTGAGTGGTCAATCATTCACCATTCATTTATTGGAATTAATGGACCAAGGAGAAGAGCTAAAAAGTCTCTGTCCTGAGATGATGAAAGCTTCGCTCCAACTTGAGAACGATCAAAGAGCTCGTTTTAATCGAATGAAGCAAGCTGCGCTTAAGACTTGTGTGGGTATGAAAGATTGCAAGGACATTGCTCAATATCTTATTGACGATATTGATCCTTATTGTGTGAGAGTCGTTCAAAAAGATTTTAACGGTTACTTGGACACCAATCCCTGTATGGCTTCGAGCAAGCGAGTTGAGCAAAATTTAAAATTATTTCAAAGGCAAAGGCAACTGAGCTTAAATGACGATTTGGACTTGTTGCTGGCTCGCTTTTCTCAAAAAATTGCAAAAGGTGAGAATGCTGATTTGTGGGAAATCTATAGAACACAGGGAAATGCGTGGAAGGGTGTCATGCTTAGAGAGCAGTTTTTATCTGCTATGACTTTATTGGCTTACAGTGGCACTAGTGAGCTGGGTTATATGGATTGGAGCACAACGTTTGTGTGGAAGGAATCTGTGCGCCAAGGGTTTTCAGCTGAGGCCATCATGGAACAAATTCACAAACACAAGTATCGCATTGATATCGCTCGTGATCTAATGAACTGGGCTCGTCAAAAGAATCTAAAAGTTTATTTCGCAGGACACGATGTGGGTTCGTGGAATCGACATAACTATGTTGCCGCGTTTTTGGCCTGCCACTACCATAACTCTGGGTATGAGCGCACTGAAGCGTTGCTGATTCCAAGAATCTTAGGCCATGCTTATGAAAGTTTGGATTTTCTTTCTCATCGCAAGGGTGCTGAATACTTAAATTTAAAGTCTTCCATGAATGAATTTAAAGCCGACACTGGACGATACATTCAAAGCTCAGCTTGGGGTTTTGATTTTTGTCGCCAAGGGCGATTTAATTAATGTTAGCTGGCGCTGGTCTTAGATAATTTCGAATATTTTGCATTTTCTGGGGCACAGTTGTTGTCGGAGTCATGGACTCAGAGCTTCGTAATTGTCCCATGGCCACTGCTGCGTTTGAGGATTTCCTAAAGACGACAACGGGAATGGTGTCTGCTTCACTGAGGGCGTCATGCCCTAGCGAAGTTCGGAAGGAAACATTGAATTCAAAGCGGTATTCATCGGCAGGAAATGTTTGCGATAAGCGTCCTGCTAAAACAATGCTTGCGTAATCGTCAATTGAGTTTGCTTTGAAATTGCTCTTCTGGGCAATGAGGTTTCCCTTGCTGAGGTCACGGTTTAACTCGACTTGTTGTGTGTTTGAGGCGGATGCAAATGCTTTTTTCAAATCCGATAAATCATAGGGCAATAAAAAGCATGGAATGGGTAAGCAAATACTTGGGTTTTGGTCTTGAGGTAAGTAATCAAGCAAAAGAATATCGCCAGTGAATAGTTTTGCAGGAAGTCGCTCTCCATTTTGTAGTTTGATTACTTTTTTACTCTCGTCAGCCATTTCACTAACCTTGGTGAGCGCGTTGTGAGTTGATGAAGGTTGATCAATGGATTTTGCGCCATTGAACTTTTGATTGAGGTAGCTTTTATAACCAGCATCCAAATCTTCATAAGCACGTATGGCGATTTCTAAGTCGTCGGCCTCAACCGTCTTGCCTCCGCGATTTGCGGAGAGAGTGTATTGATCAATACTTTTTTTAACTCTCTGTCGTCGTAGTGTGAGTTCGTGGAAAGTAGTGTCTAGCGATAATCGCTTGGCATAGTCTTCAGTGCTAATGGCAGAGTCAACCACTTGTTTGTAGCTATCCGGGCCTTTTGCTAAAATCATGTCATCAATACCGACTTTTCCACCATCAAAGACATCAGGTAAAATGCCTATACGAACCGAAGATGCGCCTGCTTTTTCAAGCTCGCGTGCAATGGTGTAAGCGGCCCTTGAGCTATCTGTAATTTCATCAACACGCATTAAGGCTTTGCCTTTGGGGTCACGATCTAAAATAACCACATAGTTTTTGGCTTTTGCATCAACTAAAGCTTTGATTGTGGCTTCATCCCATTCCGTAATTCCAGGCAAGCCTACGGTGTGAATTCCAGAAGTGTGGCGAGCCACCAAACATTTGAATTCTCCTTCGGTAATGACGAGAGTTTGGTCTTTAGCTTCTTCTAATGCCCAGGCAAAATAGAGTTTCTCGTTGATGTTTTGAGGTCGGAGAATAGAGCGGTTCAGTGGCCATCCCAGATATTTTGGGGAGTCTGGTGTTTTGGGTTTTAAAACGCGAGTTCTCCAAATGGGGACTCTGCTTTGATTGGCATCATTAAAAAATGGTATTTTAATAGAGTCATTGCCGTTGGCTCTGTAAATTGCTTTTCCTGAATCATCAAAGGTTAGCCTCATCCAGCCAGCATCCCTGAGTTGCTCTAGCGTGTAGTTGTTATTTCTTGCCCATTGTTTTAAAGGGAGAATGGATTCATCAAAGTAGGCAAGTCCAGCTTTGTCTTCTAGGCCTTCGGGCCATCCACGTTTTTTAGCAAATTCGGCTAATTTTTTTTGTGCTACAGGATTGGCTCTTAGCTCAGAAATAAGCTTTGAGTTGATGGTCTCGATGCTTTGATAATCTTCTGGGCTTAGTCGACGACCGAAAATATGGGATTTTAATTCGTCGATGACTTCGGCGCTTCCGCCGCCAATTTCTAGAATATTTCCTTTGCGATCCATCATTAAATAATTAAGTGAGGCCAGTTTTCGAAACTCATCTTGAATTTTGTATCCGAAGTGAACGCGTTTATACACAGTGGCGCCTTCAGGTATGGTTTGCGGTGGTACTTTTGCAATGAGAAATGCGGTGTGCGCATAGTCTGCAGATTTTGCAGAAATAGAGCTGAATGATCCGTTGGAATTTAGGACTCGAACATCAAGGGCTTGTTTGAGACGTAAGTCAGTGGCAGCTTGTAGCGGACGTACGAGTTCTTGCCAGTGAGCCGTCTTTTCAAGAACGTTGTGAAAATCAATATGGCGTTGAGCTTGCTTGCTGAATACCGCAAGGCCTCGATAAGCATTGGAACAATCTGGCGTGAAGCTGACCTGTGCCTGAGTGTGACTTGCTAAGCTCACAAGCACTAGCGTTGCAAAAAACAATTCAACGCTATGAGATTTACCCAAGACCATAGAGCTTCTTATCGACAAAGTGCCTAGCTCCATTTAGCCAGCAGGTGCGTTATAAATTGGCAATAATTATCTTATAAATTTCAATAACTTATTAACAGTTTGGTGGCTAAAAAAATGTACTTTAGGTGTTCCAACGACGTTTGCTTAACGGGAACTGCGGGGATGCCGTAATTAAAACGGCATCTTTGTGTACTTGTTTGATGTCGTTTTCTGCAAGTGACATGGATTTGTAATTTCGCTGCTCACGAGAATCTAAAAGTGTTAGCCAGCGCTCTTCCAAAACGGCGCTGGACCGCAAATTCAGCTGTGGTTCTTCAGGCGTCAATTCCAGTTGTTTTTCAACAAAAATTCTTCTTAGCGAATCTCTTAGCTCAGTTTCATTGAGCAAGGGCTTGAGGCTGTAGCGGTCCACAAAAACAACGCCTTTATGGGTTTTTTTGTGCTCAGCTTGGTAAGCCTTTTTGATGGCAATGGCCAAAGTTGTGTTGAGGCTCTTGAAACTTTTTTCAAGCTCAGAAGAATTTTTGACCTCGCAAATTAAATAATAACTACGAGGGTACACGGCATATTCAATAATGCGTAGTCCATGTCGCCTTGCTCTGGATGCTCCACGAATAAAGGCGGCATAAATTTCAGCTTGCGTAAGCGCTGGCATTTCTGCGCGCAGTCGCAGAGAAACTTCAACAGGTGACTTGTGTTCAAGAATTTGTTTCCTCGCAACGTGAGGAACCTTAAGTGATGTTTTTTTTCGGCCAGCACCGGCTCGAGCGCCACCCCAGCTCATTAGGCTAAATTATTGCCAGAGGAGTTCGCAAAACGAGCTTTCCATTCGCCTTGTCTTGCTGCTTTTTTGCTCTTGGCTTGTTTGAACTCGGGCTCTAATGCTTCCATCAGAGAAACCAAGAATTCCCAGTAATCGCCATTTAAGTTATAAACAATAAAATCTTGGCTCTTAGGGAAGAGCTGAATGTCGAGTAAGTTCATGCTCCAAAATTTTACGCTCACATCTAAACCGCTGCAGTGAATGTGAATGCCTTCGGCGGGATGATTTTCACCAACACGAAACACTTTGGGGAGATTTTCTTTTTTCTCTAAACCTGGCAATTTGCGGACGCCATGGGATTGCTCTTCAAGCGCAGCTTCATCAACAACACCGAGTTCTTGAACAAGATGTTGCAGTTGCTCAACCCATGATTCTTCTTTTAGTTTTGTGACTTGCTCACGAATGCGAGCAGCTTTTAGTTCATCTACCTTGAAGTTTTCAAAATCAATATCGAGGTCTTGTGCCATGTTCTTAAACATCCTTAGTTCTTTTATATGGATTCGCCGAGTCCGAACTTCTTAGATCTTTCATACACGGACAATGCCTCAGGAATCAATTCCCTAAGTTGTTCAATTCGCGTGTTGTCTGATGGGTGGGTCGATAAGAATTCCGGTGGCTTAGACCCCGCTGCACCCGTCATTTTGGCAAAGCGTTGCCAAAATGAGACGGACTCTTGCGGGTCGTAACCAGCTGCAGCCGCATATTTTAGACCGAGTTTGTCGGCCTCAGATTCGTGTGAGCGGGAAAATGGCAGAATGGCTCCAACCGTGGCTCCAAGACCAAAAACTGCCATGATGGTTTGGCGATTCTCGGATTTTTTTGCCCAAAGTTCGTCTGTGGCCATCATTCCACCTTGCACAATCATGGCTTGAGACATGCGTTGTACGCCATGCCTTGCTACAGCGTGCGCAACTTCGTGACCCATGACCATGGCCATTGCGGCTTCATTTTGTAGCACCGGCATGATGCCTTCATAAAAGGCAACTTTGCCGCCTGGCAGGCAAAACGCATTCATTTCTTTGCTTTGAATGAGTGTAAATTCCCATTTGAAATCCGTAACTGGCGCTTGTGCTGATATGCGCTCGCCGACTCTGGCCAGCATCTGATTCCATCGCACATTGGTGGAGCGCTTTTCTTTTTTTAGCACGTCTGCGTAGGCCTCTTCACCCATGGCAATTTCTTGCTGGCGGGGAATGAGAACAAGGCCTTCGCGTCCTGTGTCTGGGATGCTGACGCAAGCTAGGCACGTGAAAAGTGGTAGTAGGTGAAGAAATCGTTTTTTCATCTTATGTTTCCTGTTTTTCCTATAAAATCATCGAATAAAATTAAAAAGAAGAGCCCTTTGACCAAATACATCTTCTCCGATAAAAATGCCACATGGCGGCACCTCAAAATCCACAGCAAAATCCGAATCAACAAAAGGCTGAAGTTGCACTTGATGCTGACGAGCAAACGTTAATGAGACGAAAAAAGCTCGATGAATTAAGAGGCAAGGGTAAGGCTTACCCTCACAATATTAAAGTCAGTCATAAATGCGCGGATCTCATTGAAGCTTATTCCGCTGTGACCGATGAAGCGGCACTTCGCGCAGCTGGCGAGCAAATCTCCATTGCGGGCCGAGTCTCCTTTATTCGGGCTTTTGGAAAAGCTGGCTTTGTTAAAATCAAAGACCGCTCAGGAACATTGCAAATCTACGTTGCCAAAGACAAAGTGAATGAAACTTCTTTTGAAGATTACAAAACATTGGATTTGGGTGACATTGTTCGGGCTCAAGGACATTTATTTAGAACCAAGACAGGTGAGCTAAGTCTAGAAGTCTCTCAGTTTGAAGTTTTGGTGAAATGCTTACATGCGCCGCCTGAAAAATTCCATGGTTTAACTGACATTGAGGAGCGCTACAGAAAGCGTTATTTGGATTTATTTTCCAATGATGACTCAAGAAAAATTTTCCAAATGCGCTCGCGCATTGTGCAGGAAATTCGCAACTACTTTTTAGAGCGCGATTTTTTAGAGGTGGAAACACCCATGATGCATCCGCTTGTGACGGGCGCAACGGCAAGGCCATTTAAAACTCATCACAACACCTTGGACATGACTTTATTTTTACGAATTGCGCCTGAGCTTTACTTGAAGCGACTCGTTGTTGGCGGGATGGATCGCGTCTTTGAAATGAACCGAAACTTTAGAAACGAAGGCATGAGCGTTAGGCACAATCCTGAGTTTACAATGCTTGAGTTTTACATGGCGTATGCCACTTATCATGACTTGATGGACATGACCGAAGAATTGATTAAGGGCATTTGCCAAAAACTTCATGGCACAACGTCAATTGAGAACCAAGGCAGGATGATTGATCTAGGTAAACCTTGGCTGCGAATTTCCATGGAAAAAGCGGTGCAAACAATGTCTCAATACAAAGGCGACACGACGGACGTGGCGTCCATGCGCACTTATTTAAAGCAACATCATGTTGGCATGACTGGCCGAGAAGGCCCAGGAGCATTGCTTGAAATGATTTTTGCTCAGGATGTTGAAAAGCAGCTTGTGCAACCAACATTTGTAACAGAGCATCCTGTGGAAATTTCTCCACTTGCCAGACGTGCGGACAAACAAGCGTCCTCCTTGGATGTGACTGAGCGTTTTGAATTGTTTATTAATGGTCAAGAAATGGCGAATGGCTTTAACGAGCTTAACGATCCTGATGATCAAAAATCAAGGTTCCTCTCTCAGCTAAAAGAAAAAGAAGCGGGTAATGTTGAAGCAACCGATTACGATGCCGATTTTATTGAAGCTCTTGAGTATGGACTCCCTCCTACGGCTGGAGAGGGAATTGGCATTGACCGCATCACTATGTTGCTCACAAATGCTGCGAGCATTCGTGATGTCATTTTATTCCCACAAATGAGGCCGCAACACGCAGAAGCCCCTGTCATAAAGGATGTTAAGTAAATTGTGAGAGTTCTCTCCAGAGAGTGGTGGAAACTCAGTTATCGCTGGTTTTTTCATTTGGAAGCGCGGAGTTCTGCGGCCAAAAAGGGTTTGTTTCGCAACTCCATGAAAGTTTCCGTGATTGGTTTGTCATTGGCAGTCGGGGCCTTAGGTCTTGTGAAGGCCATTGTTCGTGGTTTTGAGTGGGAGCTAGCACGTGGTGTGTCCCAATCTCTTGGTCATGCGGTTTATTTTACTCATTGGCGAAGCATTGATGAGATGAAGCAGCTTTTGGCTCAATTTCCTCCAGGCGTGTCTCGGGCCGATTTGATTTGGACCACACAAGGATTGCTTGTTGGCCCTAAAGGTGGGCGAGGAGTTTTAATGGAAGGGCGGCACGAGGTGACGGCGGACTCTGTGTCTGATGCGCAAGTGAACTCGCAAGACGTTCTTATTGATTTAGGGAAACCACTGGCTGAATATTTAGGGGTTGGCGCCGGTGGCGTAGTTAAGGTTCTGCTTCCAGGTGTGCTTAAGGGATCTGTTGAAGCTAGAGTTCGTCGGCTCATAGATAATGGCATGCATGCTGTGGATTCTAGGCTGGCTGTCATTGATGATAAAACACTGCGTCCTGTGATTGAGCAGCGCGATCCGGAATCGTGGCAAAAACGTCCTGGGGATGCCCATGGAATTCGTTTTTTTATGCAACCAACACTCGCGAATCCGACAAATGAGGCGCAGCTCAATCGTTGGGTATCAGAATCTAAGAAAAAACTCATTGAAAGCAAACTTGATGATTCCGCTCCGGTCTTGCGTACTTGGCGCGAGCAAAGAAAAAACTTATTTGGTGCCGTTGAGCATGAGCAAGGAATGCTCTCCATGGTTTTTAGTTTGCTGACCTTGGTTGCGGCGTTGAATGTGGCTGCGACTTTGGTGGTGTTGTTTTTGGAGCGCGACCGTGAACTGGCTATTTTGCAAGCTGTCGGTATGCCGAGGATACTTTTTATTCAATGGGTTTGCATTCAAGGGCTTGTTCTAGGGCTGCTATCGTCACTCCTTGGTTTGCTGATGTCGCGTGTTCTTGGTTGGTGTTTGTTGCAAATGCCTTTTGCAAAACTTCCATCAGATATTTACAACATTTCAACCATTCCTCTTCGTTTTGATGGGAAGGATCAGCTGTGGGTGTTTTTATTTGGCATCATTGCAGCTTTGTCGGTGTCTTTTTTGCTCGGTCTACGGTTGAGTAGAGTCCGACTACTGACTGTTCTTGGACAAAGGCGTTAGCTTATGACTACATTCATGATTGCGAGACTCCAATGAACCCAATTGTAATTGAAGCCAAAAACATTAAAAAAACATACAGCACTGATGAAAGTGCAGACAAAGTTGATGTTTTGCGTGGGGCCTCATTTATTATTCATAAAGGCGATTGTGTCGCCTTGTTGGGGGCATCGGGCTCAGGGAAATCCACGTTGTTGCATTGCTTGGGTTTATTGGATCATGTGGATGAAGGGCAGCTGCAGATTTTAGGACGCCAAATTGATGCGTCCATGTCAGAAACTGAGCGAGCTGATTTTCGTTTGGCGAAGCTAGGTTTTGTGTTTCAATTCCATCACCTCATTCCTGAGTTGAGCGCGGAAGAAAATGTCTTGCTGCCGGCGGCTCTGCTCTCAGGGGCTAAAAAAAACAAGACCCCTGATGCAAAAGCGCTACTTGATTTGCTTGGCTTAAAAGATAAGTTTCATCGTTTTCCCTGGCAGCTTTCAGGTGGGGAACAGCAACGGGTTGCGATTGCTCGAGCTTTGATTAATCAACCAGAATTGCTTCTCACCGATGAAGCAACTGGGAATTTGGATCGGAATCGAGCCCAGGAGATTCTCGAGTTTTTGCTGAAAATTAATCGTGAGCTTGGAACGACACTTTTGTCTGTGACGCACGATGTTGAGCTTGCAGCTCGATATCTTCGCAAGTTCCGTCTAGAAGAGGGTGTCGTTAAGGAGTGAAATGCTGCGAAATAGTCGCCTGAGCCGTTGCTTGCTGATTACTGTTGCTCTGTTTTTTGGGACGACTTCCGTTTTTGCTGCATCCCTTGTTTCAAAAATCAACATTGTTGGAAACCGTCGAATTGAACCCGACGCTATTTTAGAAAAAATGTCCATCAAGCCAGGCTCAGAGCTTAGTCCTGAATCTGCTCGTGCTGACATCTTAAAAATCTTTGCTTTAGGTCACTTTGAAGATGTGCGATTTGAGATGGAAGGCGATGCGCTCATTGTCAGTGTGAAAGAGCGGCCTGTCATTACGGAAATTGAGTATGAAGGCTCTGAAGAATTCGAAATGAAAGATTTAGACGAGGCCTCGGGCATTAAAGAATTCACGGTAGTGAATCTCAAAAAAATATCGACTGCAAAAACTGCCATCAAAAGCAAATATGAGCAAAAGGGTTATTACTTAGCGCGCGTTGAGCATGAGTTGATTCCTCAGCCTGACAAACCCGGTGATGTGAAATTGGTGTTTCGTGTCGATGAGCGTGAGAAAGTTCAAATTCGAAAAATCCTTTTCCGAGGAAATAAAAACTTCACTTCTGCCGAGCTTCGTCGCTTTATGGCGACTGGTGAAAACCACATGTTCTCATGGGCCTCTGGAGGCGGAACATACCGTGGTGAGCTTTTTGAGCGTGACCTAGGCGCCTTGGCTTATTTTTATGGCAACGAAGGTTACATTGAAGCCAAATTCAACAAGCCTCGCGTCACCCTTAGCCAAGACAAACATTACGTTGATCTTTTCATAGACGTTGAAGAAGGTAAGAAATTCTTCTTGGGCTCTGTGAAGTTTAAGGGCGATGATCTGTTCACAGAAAAAGAGCTTCGCGACAGTTTTGCCATGCAAGAAGGAGATGTTTTCTCCATTGGTAAACTTCAAGAGGAAATTTTAAAACTAACCGATAAATTTGGCGATCAAGGCTATGCATTTGCCAACGTCGTCCCCCGCACGCTGATTCGTCAGGGAACCACCATTGTCGATTTAGATGTGGAAATTGAAAAAGGTGAGAAAGTTTATTGGAACCGCATTAGCGTGACCGGTAACTCGAAGACTCACGATAAAGTCGTAAGACGTGAATTACCCTTCAATGAAGGCGACCTTTACAACGCAACTTTGCGAAAAAAGGGCATGGAGAAAATTAAACGTCTAGGTTTTTTTGGCGAAGACATTAACTTTTTAACATCCACTCCGCCAGGACAGAACAACAAGTTGGATTTGGAAGTTAAAGTGGAAGAGAAGCCCACCGGATCACTCAACGTGATGGCAGGTTGGGGTAGTGGAGTTGGGTTTAGTTTAGGCGCCCAAATAGCCCAAAACAATTTGATGGGCCGCGGACAGCAGCTTTCGTTTAATTTAAGTCTTCAAAAAACAAGTCAAACGTTCAATTTGTCATTTACGGACCCCAGAGTCTTTGATTCGGCATGGTTGCTCGGTGGCGATTTGTATATTGATGAGCAACAACCCATTATTTACAAGCGCCGCTTATCTGGTAGCTCCATCAGAACGGGCAAAGAAATTCGTGAGAATTTGAATTTGCTTTGGACCTACAAAGTTGAGCATTCGTTGCTCTCTAATCCAGTGAACCCGGAAATTTTCTCAAGTCCAAAGGACTGGGAATCCTACATTAGCTCTATTACAACAACGCTAAGTTATGACACTAGAAATAACCGTCTTGATCCTTCCTCTGGCCGTTTGGTCACAGGGTCTTTGGAGTTGGCGGGCCTAGGTTTTGGTCGAGTGTTCCAGAAATCTGTTTTCAACTATCGTCAGTATCAACGGGTTTTTAGTGATGTTGTTTACCGCTTTAATTTCGATGTCGGTTTGCTCACGGATGTAATTAGCAATGAGACTGTGCCTGACACGGAACGCTTTATTTTGGGTGGTATTTTTTCATTACGTGGTTATCCCTACTACGGAGTCGGTCCAGTTCGTGTCATGAGCAATTTGCGTGATGGCGGAAAGGGTCCTGAACCCTTTGTCATTGGTGGTACTCGAAAACTTGTCATTAACCAAGAATTTGAGTTCCCTTTAATTCCCGATGCGGGCATTCGTGGAGCTTTGTTCTTTGATATGGGTAACGCGTGGGACGAATTCTCAAGACTGTCTCCAGTGCTACTGTCTAACTACGGCTGGGGAATTCGTTGGTACTCCCCCCTTGGACCTTTGCGATTTGAATTTGGATATCCCATTAACTTGCTTCATGGCGAAAATCACGGGATGCAGTTTCAATTTATCATAGCACCCACTTTCTAGCTTGAAATACTCGTGTTAATACTAACACTTACGGAGGATCTATAAGATGAAAAAGTCTAATTTGTTGTTTGCTGTAATGTTCGGATTGAGTTCTACGGCTGCATTTGCAGTTAAAGTTGGTGTTGTTGATGTTCGTAAGGCATTGGCTGAATCTAAAAAAGCACTCGAGGCGCGTGCGCAGTTGGATAAAGAGGCTGCTGCAAAAAGAGAAAAGCTACAAACTGAGCAAGGTGAACTTGCTAAAATTCAGGATGAACTAAGAAAAAACAAAGCGTTGTCTGCTAAAGCAAAGCAAGACAAAGAAACCGATCTACAAAAGAAAATTATGGCGTTCCAAGAGAATGCTAAAAAAGCAGAAGCGGAAATGGCTCAGCGAGAAGCTGAACTCACAAAAGGATTTTTGGAAGGTCTTCGTTCTACAGCAGAAGAAATTGGCAAAAAAAGAGATTTTGATATGGTGATTGATGCCTCTGCTTTATTCTTTGCGGAAAGCCGTTCTGATATCACAACTGATGTCATGAAAGCTTACGACGACAAGAAGTAAAAAGGGCGATAGCAATTGCTTTGAAAACTGCAAAAATAATTCCATTGCAAACATTAGCTTCGTTGTGGCCTCAGGGCCCAACGAAGCTTTTTTTTGATTTGGAGCAAGCCGGTTTTAAAATTGACCCAAGCTATTTGGATAATCCCATTGCTAAGGCGCTACTCAATGATTTGAATTGGTGGTCCCAAATACAAGGGCCCGCCAGCTCAAATAAAATTCCACAGTATGAGCATGCGTTTGCTTTTATTAATAAAGAAGGACGCTTAAGTCCTGAGCAAACAGCACGTCAACGATTCTCAATGTTGTTTGTGGATCCTTCTCAAGTGTCCTTGCTTGAAGAATTAAAAACAGATGCTCATCCTCACCTTCTTGTGGTTGCGTGCGCTCAAGCTCCTGCCGTTTTTGATTGGATATTTAGAAAAATGGCAGCTCCAGAGTGGGTGGCTCCAAGTTCGTATCAAAATCCAAGTTTTCCAGGTGTGAGCCTTGAGCCGGGTGCCTTGGTTGGTCCTGATTGTGAGCTTGGTGATGGCACCGTGATTGAATCAAATTGTCGAATTGGAGCCCGTGTAAAAATGGGACGCCATTGTCGAATTGGAGCCGGGTCACGCATAGCAGATGACACCGTGATTGGTGATGAATGTGTATTTGCAGGCCCTGTCTGTATTGGTGGCCAGGGTTTTGGTCTTATTAAGCACCCAGGTAAACCGCAATCTCAGATGAAGCATATTGGTCGAGTTGTTATTGGTGATCGTGTTCGATTGGGTGCTTTTGTGGCCATTGACCGCGGCCTTATAGAGGACACATATGTTGGCTCAGACACGATGGTCGATAACGTCGTGCAGATTGCGCATAATTGCACCATAGGTGCGAGCAATGTGATTTGTGGTTTTGTAGGTTTGTCTGGAACAACACACACCGGTCAGCGAGTGACCATTGCGGGAATGGTTGGCACGGGTGGTCACGTTTCTATTGCCGATGATGTCACCTTGGCTGCTCAAACGGGCGTGTCCAAAGACATTCGTGAGTCTGGCGTTTATAAGGGATATCCTCCAAAAAAATTAGCGGAGGCTTTAAAACAAGAGGTACTTGTTGCTAAACTTCCCGAGGCTTTTGAGAGATTAAAAGCATTGGAAAAAGAATTGAAGATAGGAAAATACTCAAAATGATTTCTGACGACCCAACAAGAACGCTGCCTCACAGAAAACCATTTTTGTGGGTGAGTCGTTTAATGGAACGCAATGAAACAGGCACTAGTGGTGTTGTTGAGCTTGATGTGAAAGAAGACCTTGAAATTTTCAAAGGGCATTTCCCAGGCTTCCCAGTTTTTCCAGGAGTCTTGCAAGTTGAAGCTGCAGCTCAGGCCTGTGGTTGGGTTTACATTGGTGTTTTGCCTCCGGGATCTAAAAACCCTGAAGTGTTGTTTGTGGGCATTGACGGTATGAAGTTTCGAAAACCTGTTCCGCCCAATACGACATTGAGTATGAAGGTATGGCAGGTCAAAACATTGCGAGGCCTAGAATACTGGGGCTGTGAAATTACAAATAAAGCAGATGGATCCGTTCACGCTGGTGGACATTTGTGGGTCAAGTTAGGAACTGTGAAATCATGATTCAAACAACCATTCATCCTACGGCTATTGTTGATTCTAAGGCTCAGCTTGGTGCTGGAGTTTTTGTAGGCCCTTTTTGCATGATTGGTCCAGACGTTAAGGTCGGTGCACGCTCAAGGCTTGAGTCTCATGTCGTCATTGAAGGACATACTTCGATTGGTGAAGACAACGTCTTCCATGCGTTTTGCGTGATTGGCGGCCCTCCGCAAGATTTATCATACAAGGGAGAGCAAACTGAAGTTCTCATTGGTGATCGCAACGTGTTTCGTGAATCGTGCACTGTGAATCGTGCGACAACAAAGGAAGCTCGTCTCACTCGTATTGGCAACGACAACTTTTTTATGGCTTATGTGCATGTGGCTCACGATTGTGACATTGGAAACCAAAATATTTTGGTTAACGGCGTGAATATGGCGGGACATGTGAAAATTTCAAATCAAGCTGTCATAAGCGGAATGTCTGCTATCACACAGCATTGTCGCATTGGTGACAATGCGTTTATTGCAGCAGCAACAGTTGTCAGAAAAGATTTGCCTCCATTTATGGTCGCAAAAGAATTCTCTGAAGTTTCAGGCCCGAACCTGGTTGGTTTAAAACGACGCGGTTTTAATGACGATGAAATTCGGATCATTCGTGATTTGTATAAAATCATGTATCTTGGCAATTTAACGACGGAAAAGGCTGTCGCAGAAATCAACGAAAAATACAACGAGGTTCCTGTGGCAAAACGTTTTGTGCATTTTATTCAAGATACTAAAGTAGGAATCCAACGTTAATTTTTTTGGAAAGTGGTGAACGTAATGTCTATTCAAAACTCTGACTCAACAGCGCAACCCATTAAGTTTGCCGTCGTTGGTGCGGGTCATATGGGTGGCAATCACATTAAAAAACTTCGTGATATTGGACCCAGAATTGGTGGCCGAGTTTCTGTTATTGTAGAACCCGATGAGCTTCGTGCGATGTCTTATGCGCGAGAGTTTCCTGAGCCGCTACGCCCTCGAATTGTTTCCAATTTGGGCATGTTGGGTAAATTAGATAAAAAAGACTTTCCAGATGCAGCCATTGTGGCAGTTCCAGCAACAATCCATGTGGAGACAACATCTGCATGTTTGTCTTCAGGATTGCATTGCCTCGTTGAAAAGCCACTGGGTTTTTCAGCTATGGACGTTAAAGAGCTCGATGCGCAGGCCAAAAAAGCAAAGCGCTACATTCAGGTTGGTTTGCTTGAGCGCTGGTCAATGTGTCATCTCTGGGGCGATTGGTCTCCTAAAAAAGGACCATGGACCATCAACTCCGTACGCTCTGGTCCTTTTGTGCCAAGAGCTGCAGATACCGATGTCATTCAAGATTTGATGATTCATGATTTGGATTTGTTTGTGTTGTTGAATTCCAAATATGGATTTGCCCCCATCACTCAAGTGCGAGCATGGGGCCGTAAATTGCGTTCACAGCATATCGATTACGCCATTGTCGCTTTGGATATGGCCGATGGTGGCATGGCAAGGTTCTTTGCTTCACGTTTATCTTCTGAAGCTTCAAGGACCTGGGAAATGACAGGACCTGACTGGCACGCCTCCATTGATTTTATGAGACGTTCTATGAAACGTTTTGAGCGAGTGGGGCGCGATTTAAATGCCTTCCAAGCTAACGAGAATCATTGGACTGGTGGCGATCCTTTGGGCCTTGAAATTGAATCTTTTGTTAGGCGTGTGCGTGGTGAAAATCACGTCGCAACCTCAACCAAGGACGCTCGCCTATCTCTTGGTGATGCTGATATTTTGATCCCAACTCCTCAGACAGTTTTAAAGTGTCATGAAATTATTGATGAGGTTTTAAGCTGTATTAAGGTTCTTGGAACTTAATGGAAAAACGAGTGTTGATTTCTGCCGGAGACCCCTCTGGCGATCTCATTCTCTCAAAAATTATTTCTGAAATTCAAGCCTTGCATCCCGAGGTTCGTTTCTCATGGTCTGGCCTTTGCGGTCCTCATTGCCAGTCGTTGGGGGCTGTTTCGTTAGCATCATCAAAAGATGTCGCCGTTGTGGGCATTGTTGAGGTCCTTCGCCATTTGCCCAAGATTTTTTCAGTTCTCGATGTGCTTTCGCGGCAGCTAGATAAAGTGGATTCACTATTGTGTATTGATTTCCCCGATTTTAATTTGAAGCTTGCGGGGATGGCTGAAAAAAAGAAAGTTCCTGTGGATTTTGTCATTGCCCCACAGGTTTGGGCTTGGCGCAAAGGTCGATTGCCCTATATGCGTAGGGTTCTGCGACGTCTGTATCCTGCCCTGCCTTTTGAAGAGCAGATTTTTTTTGATGCGGGTGTGGATGCTCGTTTTATGGGCCATCCACTAAGAGACGTTTTACCTCCTCGTAATCGAAGACAGGCTAGAGCTCAGTTTTCTCTCAAAGAGAACGATTTCACATTTTGCATCATGGCCGGATCAAGGCACTCAGAAATTCATAGGCACTTGCCCTTGTTTATTGAGGGCTGGAATCTCATGAAAAAGCTCCGCTCAGGCGATAGGCATAGTCGTCTATGGAAAGACCAAACCTGGAAAGCGCTTTTGCCGCTGGCTCCAGGTTGGACTGAGCAGTCTTGGTTTGAGTCGTTAGCAAAGAAACATCATCCTGCGCTAAAAAAGTTGCTGGAGAGCGGGGAGTGGACCCTGGTTGAGGGTGGTCAGGCGCATCAAATCATGATGGCTAGCGATTTTGGGTGGTTAGTCTCTGGTACGGCCACGCTAGAAGCTGCTTATTATCAGCTTCCACACGTCCTGGTTTATAAATTGAGCTGGCTTTCTGCCAAAATCATCCAATCTTTGACGAGTTACTTCACGGAAGCCGGAAGCTCTGCGGCGCTTCCAAATTTATTGCTGGGTAAAAAGGTCATTCCTGAGCTTTTACAAGATTTTTTAAATCCTAGGCGTCTTGCGATTGAAACTCTTGAGATTTTAAATGATCCTATCAAACTAAACGATATGAAATTACAGTTGCGCTGGTTGCCAAAGAAAATGGGTGAGCATGGAGCTACAAAACGCATCGCTCAGGATTTGTGTTTGGCCTGGGGTTTGGAAAGTCCAAGGTAGCACATTATGTTCGCCACATTTTATCAAATAGGTCAGGCTCTTGATCGTCGTTTTACGAAATCAACCCGTGTGTCTCGACCTGTTTTAGCCGTCGGTAACATCTCCATGGGCGGGAGAGCAAAAACTCCATTTGTTGTGGCCATTTCAAAATGGCTCAAAGAGAATTCTTATTATCCTGTCGTTTTGACTCGTGGATATGGACGCGATGAACGCAAAAGCGTTGTGTGGCTTGAGCCTGAAATTCCTATGGATCCTGATTTAAAAGTGACCGACACAGGCGATGAGGCGTTAGAAATTTTCTATACGGCTCCTGGGACAACGGTGTTGGTGGGCAAAGATCGCGTGCAAAATGCTGTGAATTATTTGGTCTTGCAGATGGATAAAAAAATCCGGAATAAAGTTGTCTTTTTACTAGATGACGGATTTCAGCACTGGGCACTAGAGCGCGATTTTGATTTGGTTTTAACAGACCCCAAAGATTATTCGGATTGGAAAATTCCTTATGGGCGCCTTCGAGAATCGCCCAAAACGTCATTGCTTCGTGCTGATTTGGTTTTAAAGCGTGGCGAGGATTTTGAGAAAAAATCAGAGCTGCTATCGCGTCCTGAGGGCCATGGCGAAACAGCCATTGTTGTGACCACGCGTGTGGCTGACGAAAAATATACGCAGTTCATGAAAGAGCAATTCCCGCTGGTGGAATTTTTGTCTCTTCGAGACCATGCAACGACCACAAAACTACAAAATGCTCTTAAGAAAATCTCACGCAATGACCTTATTGTTGGGGCAAAGGAAGCTGTGAAGCTTCTACCGTACTCAGAACTGGAATCTTTTTTTAAAACTGGCAAAGCCACCATGAAACTCTCTGGGGTTGAAAAAGAATTCCAGCTGCATTTTGCTCGATGTGATATTGAAATCAATCCAGGAATTGACCTATGGGCTCAGCTCAAGCGAGTCATTCAGCAGTGGTAAAGCATCGAGTGTTAAAGCTCGCAGCTGGAATATTTTATTTACTATTGCAGTGTACAGGGTTCGTGATTTACAGCGTCCCGTTTGTTTTTAAACGTGTTCTTGCCGAGATCATTGCGGATGTCTGGTTTTACGTTATCCGCTTTCGAATTCGCATCATTTTGCACAACTTAGCTCTGGTTTTTCCTAGGAAACATCAAGAAAGCAATGTGCAATTTCAGCGTCGCTGTGAGGAGTTGACGAGGAAAAATCTTCAGCACATGGTTTTGCTTTTCTTTGAAATCATCGAACGATTTCATTGGACCAAAGAACGTGTAGTTCCCCATCGTTTGCGGATTGATGGAATGGAGCATGTTCAGCACCTGATTGATCAAAAAAAAGGCATTATTTTTTTATCGGCCCATTTGGGCAACTGGGAGCTGATTACGATGTCAGGGATTTTTTATAAAATCCCTGTCGTCATCATCACAAAATTTCTTCGAAATCCTTTTTTTGATGCTCTCTGGGTGAAAAGTCGTGAGCAGTTTGGCTTGGAGTTGCTACAGGAGCGTGGTTCGGGTCTTGCGGCAGCACGTGCAGTGAAGTCAGGCAAAAGCCTTGGCTTTATTTTAGACCAGCATACGGGAGAGCCTCATGGTATTGAGCACACATTTTTAGGGTTAAAAGCATGGTGTCCCAAGGGCTTGGCAATTTTATCAACAAAGTTGAAGTGCCCCGTGGTGCCTTCATTTATTATTCGCGAAGCAAATGGAAGTCTGGTGACAACCATAGAAGAGCCATTGGATTTTCCTGAAATTAAGAATCAAAATCCACTCTTTTGCAGAGAGTCAGGAAATCTCACTGACGAAGGCATCCGCTATCACATTTCACGATGTAATGAGACAATGGAGCGATGGATTCTCAAGTATCCCGAACAGTATCTTTGGATGCACAGACGGTTCAAAAATTTAATCGATTACCGAAGCTCATTGCCTTGGGAGTTGTGAGTGTTTTTTTGGGCTCGTGTGCAAGCAATTTGAAAACAGAAACAGATTTAAAAGCAGCTCCAGACGATTTGTCTCAAAAAATTGAAGACTACGACCTCTCTCAAGCTGTTGCCGCCACGGAAACTCCAACTGACATTGCCAAAGTCGATGCTTCCGCTGCTGCAGAGGTTAAAGATGAATCGACCGTGAGCTTGAAAGAAACATCGAAAAAGAAAAAATCCAAAAAGGAAATTCTCGCGCCAGATTCAGACACGAATGAACCCACGAAGGCGAAGAAAATTGTGACAAAAACAGCAGTTGCTCCTAAACCTCCGGGACCTGCAACGTGGACGCCTTCGGGTTGGCCCTATGGCATTGGTGAAACAGCAAAGTATTCCTTGCGTTGGGGATTAATTGAGGGCGGTGTTGTGACAATGACTGTGCTGCCTCCTAAAAGCCTAGATGGTGAGCCCGTTCTTCACTATTTGGGAACGGTAAAAAGTTCCAAGGCGTTGGATATTTTTTATAAAGTTGATGACTCCATTCAATCGTGGGTGGGGTTGAGGGATCACTTGCCTCGTCGCCAAGAAATTAAGCAACTCGAGAGTGCTCAATGGGGTAAGCGAGTGGTTGTGTTCGATCAAAAAGCAAAAATTGCTAAGTACTATTCCGCAGGAACGCATCGAGATAAGGGACCTTTTGAAGTCAGGCAAGATGATCCTGTGGCGTTCGGTTCTCAAGATATATTTGCAGCTTTGTATTTTTACCGATTCATTCCTAGTTTAGAAAATACAAATTTCCCTATTCATGACCGATTTAAAAATTGGAATAACAAGATGACATTCCTTGGTCGTGAAACCATTGATGTTCAAGCAGGTCGCTTCAATACGATGCGCTTTAAAATGCTGCCTCGAGTGAGCGGTCAGCTGGAGCCCAAAGGTGATGTTGAAATTTGGCTTAAGGATGACTCTTCTCGTGTGATGGTTCAGTTCAAAGCAAAGATCAAAGTGGGATCCATCACTGGAGAGTTACTGGAATATCAGCAAGGATCGGTGCCTACTTTATCACCTCCTGCAATGGTGACGCCAACCAAACTCAACGACATGGGTGAAATGTAGTTTGATTTGAGATGAATAAGGGATTCTGATGCTTCCTATCACAGCTGTGATTTTGACCCTTAACGAGGAAGCGAGAATTACCAATTGCGTACAATCGCTTGCTAGAGCTTTTGCACATGTCGTGATTATCGATTCATTTTCGCAAGACCAAACTCTTCAAGGCGCAGAGAAGGCATGGAAAAATTCTGGTCGCAAAGATCATGAACTTGCCTTGATTTTGCAACAGTGGCGTGGTTTTACACAAACAAGACAATCCAGTTTGGCATGGGTGAAGACCCCGTGGGTTCTTTGGATCGATGCTGATGAATGGGTGACTCCGGATTTTGAGGAAGAACTAAAATCTAAATTAGAAACGCTTCCAAAGGAGTATTCTGTTTTTCGCCTCCCTAGACAAAGTTATTTTCTAGGCAAAGCAATCCGTTTTGGAGGTTGGTACCCCGATTTGAAAGCACGTTTGGCGCGTAGTTCTGACTGTGAATGGAGACATGGTCCTATGGGTGCAGATGTCCATGAAGATTTGTATTCCAAGACGGGGCGGCGCGAGGAAAAACAAGAACGTTTTTTTAACTTAGGTCTTGAGCATGAACCGTTTCGAAGTCGCCAAGAGCAATATGATACAAATCGACGGTATTCGACATTGCTGGCTGAAGGATTGGCAAAAAAAAATTTAGTACAAAACAAACGACCGCCATGGTTTCCATTGCTCGTTGTGAAGCCTTTTATTAAGTTTGTTGAAAATTATGTTTGGAAGCTTGGCATGCTTGATGGTCTTGTTGGATTTTACATCGCCTTGGGATCAGCTCAGAGTCTATATTGGAGACTGCAAACTACGCGTCGTTTAATGGCAAAATCCAAGTTGGAAGTGAAATGAAAACACAGAGTGAAACAAAAGCGAAAGCCGATCAGATTTGGATTATTCAAACTGCTTTCATTGGGGATTGTGTACTGAGTTTGCCTTTTTTGTATCGTTTGCTGGAAAGTCAGCCACAGGCAGAGCTTCACGTCATTAGCACACCTGGAAATATTCAAATTTTTGAGTTGGCCGCACGCCGAGGGCTCTCTTGGGTGCAGCATCGTTTGCATTTTCATCGCTTTGATAAGAAGAACAAGGAAAAAACTTATCTTGGTGTTTGGAAATTCGCCAAACAGCTTGTGAAAAATTATGGGATTCCTAAAAAAGTTTATTGCTTGCAAAGAAGCTTTCGAAGCGCCCTGCTAGCTTATTTTAGTGAGAGCACAGAGCGTGTTGGATTCAGCAGTGGAGCTGCTAGTTTTTTATACACAAACGCCCTGCCGCGTGAATGGCACACTGGAAAAACGGAAATTGATAAAAACCTCAGTCTGCTTGAAAATGACTCAACATGGTCACCGGTAATGGCTCCGTCGTTACTAAAATCTGAGCCGCAGGTTGAAGTTAAAAAAACGGGTCCAGTCGTGGGAATCTCATTGGGCAGTCCATGGCCTACAAAACGCTGGCCCGTGCAAAATGCTGCCGAGCTTGTTCGCGAGTTAGTGGAAAAGGGAGTCTCGGTTCAGTTGCTGGGAGACGCCTCTACTCGCCATCTTGGGGAAGAGCTTCGTTCAATTTTTGATAGCGTTTTAATTGAGGATTTAAGCGGCAAAACTAATATTGAAGAGTGGGTCGACGCCATTTCAAAATTAGATGTTTTAGTTAGTGGCGATTCTGCAGCAGTTCATGTGGCAAGCGATCTGAATGTTCCAGTGCTTGCGCTTTTTGGTCCGACTCTCCCAGAGTTTGGTTTTGCTCCTTGGCGGAAAAATGCCATTGCTCTTGGGCAGCAGCAACTTTATTGTCGCCCCTGCCATATTCATGGTCCTAAGGTGTGCCCAGAGAAACATCATCGTTGCATGAAGGAAATATCTGCTCAAACAGTTGTGCAGTACTTGCGCAAAAGCATGGCAGGCCTATAATTGGTAAAATCAAAATTCAATCAAAAGGAGATTTGAGTCATGAATCATATGAATAAACTATTTGGAACTATCGTGGTTGGTGCTGTAGCAACGTTGGCTATGGACGCTTCTGCAAAAGATGCTGCTAAATCCGCTGGTGGAGAACACTTCTGTCAAAACAACTCATGCAAAGGCAAGTCAGCTTGTCATGGTCATGGCAATGCAGAGTGCGCTGGAAAAAATGGTTGTGCTGGTCAAGGCTGGTTGAAAGCTAAAGATGCTAAGAGCTGTGGTAAAGCTGGTGGCAAATGGGCTAAAGCAGACGCTCCTGCTGCTGCCGCTACAGAAAGCACCGAAAAGAAATAATTGCTGAAAAAACGATTGTTTCTAATGCGTTAGAAAAAGCCTACAGGGTTCGCCTTGTGGGCTTTTTTAATTTTTTTGATCAAGTATTTTGAAAAAATGTGATAAACCTTCCTCAACAAATCATGTCGTATACGGAATTGGGTTTTGGGGTTGGGTATCGATCTGAGCATTACAGGTGGATTTTGGAAAATTCACCCAAAATCGACTGGTTTGAAATTATTTCAGAAAATTTCTTGGCCTGGGAAGGTCGTCCCCGCTGGTTTTTAGAGCAATTAAGATCTCAGTATCCCGTTGTCATGCATGGGGTGAGTTTGTCCATAGGATCTGACCAACCTCTGAATCAAGAGTACCTTGTGCAGTTGAAATCTTTGGCAGATGCCATTGAGCCTAGTTTGATTTCCGATCACTTGTGCTGGACACGTTTTGCCCATCACAACACTCACGACCTGCTGCCGGTTCCTTATACACAAGAGAGTTTAGATAAAATTTCTGCAAAAGTTTCCCAGGTCCAAGAATTCATGGGCCGACAATTCTTGCTTGAAAATGCATCGGCTTATGTCGCCAATCATAGCGATGAAATGACTGAAGCTGAGTTCTTGCGTGAATTGGTTCAAAAGACAGGTTGCGGCCTACTTTTAGATTTGAACAATCTTTTTGTGAATTCTTGCAACTTAGGAATTGATCCCATTTCTTATTTGGAATTACTTCCTTTGGAATCAGTTCAACAATTTCACATTGCTGGCCATAAACAGGAAAATGGAATTCGTGTGGACACTCACGATGAACCTGTTGTCGATGAGGTCTGGGCTTTGTATCGTTTGGCAAAAAATCGTTGGCCTAAAGTTCCTACATTGCTGGAGTGGGATGCGAATATTCCCTCATTTTCTCGCTTGATGGAAGAAGTGAACAAAGCCAAACGTCTTTCGAATACTCACTTCACACAAGAAGAGCTACTTGCAGGATTTGCTCAATGCCGAACTCAAGTGGCAAAGAACTCGTCGTCTAAGAAGATGAAGGCTTCTTCGACAAGCCTATCTTCGTACCAAGAGAAATTTTATAACCTTGTCACGAATCCTGAGGGAATTTCCGAGGACAATCAATATTTAAATATTTTAGATACCACTCGCCCCGTGTCCGCAAAGTTGGGCGCTGGAGTTTATCAAAACGCATATTTTGTGCGTCTCAAGGAAGCGTTGCTCGATACTTATCCAACGCTTGCGTACGTTTGTGAAGACGATGGATTCCATTTGATTGCTGCCCACTATTTCCAAAAATTCCCACCACAAAAAGAATCCATTAGTTATGCCGGTGAACATTTGGAACGTTTTTTAAAATCCAATCCAGTTTTAAATTACGATTTTGGTGTTTCACTTGATATGCTTGCAGATTTGGCGTCTTTGGAATGGTCACTTTTCGAGGTTTCTCAAAACCCTTTGGCTAAAAAAATCTCCATTGATAAGCTGCTCTCCTTAACAGAAGAGCAGTGGAACCAAGTCCGTTTTTCATGGAACCGCAAATCGGCAAAACTACTGAGCCTGAATTTTGATGCAGGCGCCGTTATTGATGCCTACCGACATGATATGTTGCCACCAAGGCCCATTGCTCAAAAGTGGTCTTGTTTAGTGTACCGAGAAGGCGATGACGTGAAGTGGGATTTGATTAGTGAATTTGAAGCCAAGCTCTGTTCAGATTTAATGGATGGCAACTCATTTTATGAGGCATGTTCAAAATGGATCTTGGACCCGCAAGACATGAGCATGGCTGAAGCTGCTGTCTCAAAAGCGTTGGCTTGCGTGAAAAAGCTGGTGGAGCGTGGGGTAATTACAGGAATTGATTGCAGCGATGCTATGTTTTCCGCTGAGATTCTTCCACATGTTGTTTTAGAATCTCCAGACTCTGTTCAGTTGCATCCAGGCCGCTAAACCATTTCCCTTCAGGATACGCAACGGCTACAATTCCTTCTTCACAGCGCCCCAGGCAGCCTGCTGAGTTGATGCGCACGAGACCTTTCCATTCAGGTTTTTTGCAATAATCTTTTAAGCTGGCACGCAAGGACTCGGATTTTTTTCCACCGCAGGAAATCTCTTTACTGCTGTTGGTACAAATAAACACATGTGTTTTGAGTGGGGCTGACATGTCTGTCTATATAAGGCACCTGCGCGCTGAATGCCAAACGTATTAGCCCTCTGCATTATTTTCTTCAATTTTCTGCCAATGAGAGGCTCTTAGCTTTACCCAGTGGTCAAATAGAAATAAAACTCTCTGCTAAGTGAGCTTACATTTGGTGAAAACACATTCAAGGCCTTTGCCCATTGTTGCTATTGACGGTCCTGCAGGTGCTGGAAAAAGTACCGTGGCTCGTATTCTTGCGCATCAATTCAAATTTACTCTCATCGACACCGGTGCTTTGTATCGTGCGCTATCGCTTGCGGCCATTGAAAAAGATGTTTCCTTAAGCGATGGCCCAGCGCTAGGTCTCCTTGCTGAACATTTAAAAATTCAATTTGGCCAACTGGAAATGGGTCCCGATCACATTCCTAAGCAGAAAGTTTATTTGAATGGCATGGATGTTACGGAATCCATTCGTAGTCCAGAAATGGGAATGGCAGCATCGACAGTGTCCAAATTGCCAGAAGTGCGCAATGCCTTACTTGGTTTGCAGCGTGAGATGGGTGCGCAAGGTGGCATTGTGATGGAAGGTCGTGACATTGGAACCGTTATTTTTCCTGATGCTGAATTGAAATTTTATTTGAGTGCCACAGATGAAAGCCGTGCTCGTCGACGTTGCGACGAATTGAAGGCCGCAGGAATTGATATTAGTTATGAGCAAGTATTAAAAGAAACGCGCGCGCGAGATGATCAAGATATGAATCGTGCTATTGCGCCACTGAAGCAAGCAGCCGATGCTCGTTTAATTGATTCCACCAAGCGCAGCCTTGATGAAGTGGTTTCTGATATGGCTCATGAGATTCGGGCCCATTTAAAAAATTCATGAAACAAAAAGAATTGATTCTTAGGGTTGCGCTTTGGGCTCTGATTCACGCTATGGGATTCCCTCCCATAGGTCTTTGGCCACTGTCTGTTATTGGCATTTTACTTTTGATGTCTGAGCTTTTTAGTCGACCATCTAGCTCAGCGCTGATCATGGCTGTGTTTTCTTATTTTACGTATTTGTTTGGTTTTTATTGGATTGCCTACACCATCAAAGAATTTGGTGAAATGAATTGGTTTGTGGCTTGTGTCATATCGCTGTTGGCTTTTGCCCTGACGGCCATTCCTTCTTATTTGTTTGGGGCGCTCTATTCTCGAATCCATAAGCAATATCTTTTGCAAAGAGGCTTGTGTGCACAAGTGGCTTCACTCTTTGTTTTTGTCTTGTTGTGGGATTGGCTTGATTTGAGATTATTCCCTTGGTCCCCGGTGATGAGTGTTGGTGCTGATCGTTATTTGCTCGCTTCTGTGGGGATTTTTGGAACTTGGGGCTGGCGGTTTTTATTTTTCGGTTATGTCGCTTGGGTTTTGTGGGCGCTCAAATCAAAGCATTCCACAAAACATTTTGCCTTGCATTTAACGGCTTCAACTGCGCTGATTTTTGGTTTCACTTATGCTGTTGGTTTTTGGCATCACACAAAATTAAATGAAGCGTATGCGGCTCGCCAGCCTATAGCTTTAATTCAAGGAAATGTAGGGAATTACGAGAAGAAACTAAGCAAGCTTGGCGTTATGCCCACCATCGAAAATGTGTTGCGCATTCATCGTGATTTGAATGAAAAAATTGCCATTCGTTTTTCTCCATTAGAGCAGCAAGATATTGAACCGTGGATTATCTGGCCTGAGACTTCGTATCCGCTAAGGCCAGTTGAAGAGCCTGCCGATAGGCAGTCACTCATGGAGTTTGTCATGCTCACACGCGGACTGCACATTGTGGGCACTTATGAACAAGCGCCTGCGCCGTTTGCCGGGCAAGTGGTCCCTTTGGATCACAACATTGCGGCTTTGTTTCATTCTAAAAAAGGTTTTGTTTCTCATTACAGAAAAGTGAATTTACTAGCGTTTGGCGAATACATCCCGCTAGGCGATATGTTCCCAAAATTGTATCAGCTCATGCCATTTGTGGCGCACTTTGGTCGTGGTCAAACGCCAGTGGCTTTGCCGCATCCGGACCCTAAGGGTCCTGTCTTTTTACCTTTAATTTGCTATGAAATTTTGGATCATGCATATGTTCGGTCTTTTATTAAAAAGGCGAGCGCTGAGTATCCAAACCGTGAACTTGTTCTAGTGAACCTCACTAACGATTCCTGGTATGGGCCCACGGCTGAGCCGTTTGAACATTCACTACTTTCTAGGTGGACTTCGGCTAGTTTTTCATTACCGATGTTGCGTCCTACAAACACGGGACTTTCGCAAATTGTGGCACCTTGGGGTGAAGTTTTGGCTCAAGGTCCTCGCGACGAAGCCTTTGTAATTTTTGGGGAATTACCCGTTAAAAACATTCAGCGCAAAGATTTTTAGAGCCAGTTTTAAAGCGCCAGATAAATCCATGTAAGAATTTTTATAATGCAATGAGTTGCTTTTTTCATTAGGTCCATCTCTGACGTGGTGGAACCCCTAACCCCAGCCATCACAAAGCGAGGTACTCCCCTATGAAAAAAATCAAAATATCTCTGTTAACTATTTTATCCATGGCGCCACTAGTGGCGCATGTTTACACGCCAATGGCAATTGCGGCACGAGATATCAATCTTCCGCCCGATGATGTGGATTTTGGCAAATACTACAATTTATATACGCAAAGCAAAGCGTATAGCGATGGTTTACGTTCTACAGCAAACCAATCTTTGGCAGAGGCTCGCCAGACGGATCAATCCATCTCTTACAAAACAGATCAGCTCTCACAACAAGAGCAAAGCATCATAGACAATCAAGACGCTATTCGCCGCCTTACCGATGATATTCCGGCATTAGAGGCACAGAATCGTCAGCTTTCTCAAGAAATCCAAAACCACAATTTAGATATACAGGCCAATTCACAGGTTATTGGCGATTTAAATCGTCGCGCTTATGATTTACAAAATGAGTGGAAACGAGAAGACCATGTTCGTTCTGAAATAGAGCGTGATTTAAAAGATGTCACACAACGTTTGCATCGCATGCGAGAACAGCTTGATCAGTTGAGGGACGACATTAAGCAAAAAGAACGTAAGGCTGAGGCAACCCAAAAAGAGCTTGAAGATAAACGAGCTGCTTTAAAACAAAAACAAGATTTGCAGGCTTCACTGCAAGCAGAATTGCCAGAAAAAAATGCTAAATTACAAGAGGCCAAAGGTGCTGTAGCTCCTGCAGAACAAGCGTTGAATCAAGCGACGGCTCGTTACAATTCTGAAAAGCAAAATAACGATGGTCTTAAAACCTTGCTAGCGCAGGCTCAAGCTTCGCAGCAGACAGCACAGACACAATTTGATGCTGCCAATGCGGTGGTTGTTGAAGTTCAAGGCCGCTTGAATAAAGTTGAAAAACTAATTGCACAGACAGCAGCGAAATTAAAAGACGCTCAAGCAGCGTTGCAAAACAAGAAAGCTGATCTCGATAAAACCAAACAAAAAGTTATCAAGCTAGCTCAAGAAAAAACAGCGCTAGAAGCGGCATTGCCTGCTTTGGAAAAAGCAGCAAAAGACGCCCTAGATGCGCAGGCAGTTTTGCAAAACAGCATGGCAGAGTTGGATCGTGAAATGGATGCCATCAAAGCCGAAATGAACGAGTTGCAAAAGCCACCAAGGACTCCTGAGAAAGGTGAAAGACTTGCGGTTTTGATGCCGCAGATGCAAGAGAAAAAGCAGAAAAAAGAGGCTCTTGCTCAGCAACTGACAGTGGCAAAAGCAAATGCTCAAGCTGCGACGGCTCGTGTGACAAGCACAAAACAAGACATTGAAAATAAAGCCAAAGAATTTTTAGCAGCCAATCAGCAGCTGCCTAATCTTGAAAAAGAAGTGGCCACCTTAACTACGGAAAAAGATGCAGCTAAAGCTGCGGCGGATGCAGCTCTTGCTGCAAAAGCGCCTGTTGATGCCGAATTGTCGACAGCGAAAGCTAAGCTTGAACCCGTTCAAGCTCAGCTCAATGCGGCCAATACCTCTGTGAAAAATTCCAAAGATGCTTTGGCTGTTTCCAGCGGTCTACTGACTCAGGTTGAAAATCAGAAAAAAGCAGCTGAGCAAGTTTTGAATTCCGCAAAAGACAAAGTGGCACAATTGCAAAAACGCATTGATGCAATCAATGCTCAGATTCCAGCTCTCAATCCAGAAATGGATCAGCTCAAAAAGGAAATTGAACAAAAACAACATCAGCTTGCTCAGCAAAATCAAGAGCTCTCTGATTTGGACAAGCGTCTAGCGGAAGCTCGTCGTCACAAAGAGGGCATGGAGTTCAGGAAAGAAAAAATTGAAAAAGACCTGACCGAGCAAGATAGACGTCTTGCCGATTTAAACCGATCCATACGCTCTTTGCGTGATGATGCTGATAGACTTACAACGGAGAATAACCGTTTGGACCGATTAGCCACTGCTAAGACAAAGCAAATTAGTATTAATGAAGGGACTGCAAAATCAAATCGTGTGGAAATCATCGCTCGCAACCGATCCATTGAGCAGCTAAGTGCTTCGAATGCACAGCTCAGGATTGATATTCCTAGGCTCAAAGACTTAAGCCCAAGGCAGTGGGCTCAATACCGAGCTGACGACGCTAAAGCACAGTCCGCTGAACAAGTGACAGCCCAGAAATTAAGTAAGTATCAAGAAATCCGCGCTAACTACAACACTCAGCTTTTAGCAGCTCAAGAAAAGGGCAAAGATCAAGGACTTGAAAATGGTGGGCGTGATGGAGAGGCTCAAGCCATAGTTGATGGATCTGCTGTAGGGCAAGAAGAAGGCTCCTTGGATGGTAAGCGAGAAGGCCTCCAGTTTGGATACGACTTAGGTTTAAAAGAAGGAAGTCGAGACGGCAAAACAGAAGGCTATAAAGCGGGCCGCGCTTCGACCAAAGATTACAACAGTGGTTATGAAGAAGGTTTGAGGTTAGGGGAAGATGAAGCGAAGCTTTATGCTGAGCAAGTGTCTCGTCCACAAGGCAGAGCGGATCGTAAAAAAGAACTTTTATCGCGTATCCCAGAGAAAACCCTAGAACTTGATAACGTTAAAGATGCACAAAGTAGCTCTTTTCAAACATTAGGAGCTTCAGCGCTCAAAGAGCGTTCGGAAGCTTATTCGGTTCTTGCGGCTGAACAAATTGTTCAAAACAATGCTCTTACGCTTCGAGCAGGTGACATTACTGGTGGAACCATGATGGGTATGGAGGCAAGTGTTGCTTCCTCAACTAAAGTCAACGCGCATATGGCTCAAGTGATGTTCTCCTCTGGACAAGGCGTGAACAGCACCTTGGCACTAGTGAATGTTGATTTGAAAAAAGCCAATTGTGAATTTGGTTTTGTTGATTTCAATAAGGCATGTCAGGACTCTTACAAGTCAGCATATTCAGAAAAATACGAAGAAGTGTATGGTCCAGCTAAAATTGAAGCCAAAGACAAAGCATATGCGAAAGCTAAAGATTTGGCGTTCAAGGCTAATGAAAATGTTCGCCATAAAGAGGGATATGATAAAAATTACGGGATTGCATATGCCAAGTGGAACGCAACTGCCATTGGCGAAGTTCAAGCTGAAGGAAAAGCAGAAGGCCGTAAAGTTGGTTACAACCGCGTGGTCGAAAGCTTGAAAGCTACGGAATACAATAACGGTCTTGCTATGGAGAGTGAGTATTTCGCACAGAATGCTGTGATTCGACTTCTCGATGCGGAAATTTATCGTGTTAACAAAGACAGAAGTGATAGCAATTTCATGGCTGGTGATACTCTAGGTTTGAAATTAAAACTTGCAAACTTCGGTGCAAAAAATAGCACAAAGGGCCAAGTGAAAATTAAATGGGAACCCGTTACAAACAATGTTGCAACTGAGGATTCGGTGACTCAGTTAATTTCTATTCCAAGTCAGACCAGTGCAAGCGTGAGTTCCATTGCGTTTGCGAAAATTGCAATGACAACAGGTGATGAACCCGTGCGATTAAAAATCACAGCGTGGCTACCTGATGGCGTTGTGCAAACAAAAGAAATTCAAATCAACACGAAGCTGTTGATTTTCCCAACGGTTACAAAAGAGTACGATGCTCGTCCTTACATGTACCGTTTTGTACAAAATCCTGGAAAAAATGGTGGCACGACTAAAAAAATCAGAATCATTGATGTTGCTGTGAAAATGAAGAACGCCTCTCCTTACAATGCCAATAAAGTTTTCCGTGCAACGCTGTCTTTACCAAATCAGTCAGGATTGGAGCTTGTAAAAGCTGAAGCCGGGTCCAGCAAATTTATCCTAGCTGGTGAAAGCGAAACGTTGGTCTTGCAATACTCCGTGACAGATAAAAAATTAGCAGGTAAGCCTCTCTCGCTAAGCTTGAAGTACTACTTCGGTGAAGTGCTCACGGGTAGTGAGGTTATTGAGGTTGTACCAAGAAACTAGTTTTGTGCTGGAAATATAACCTAGGTGATTTAGGGGTAAAGCACCTGGGTTTTACAATAGGGCCGCCTAGAGAGAGGGATTTCTAGGCGGCTCTCCTTAGTGTCTAAAGTTTAGTCGACTGTTTAACCCATTTTGTAACGAAAAAAGTCATTTAAATTCAATTCATTAGCGAATCACCTGTTCCAAAGCTAGACACTATTAGTGGCGCGATTTGTAGGCCCATTTTAAGTCTAAATATTTGAATTCTATTGGTTAATTTGTGCATTTTGTGTGGTGGCATGCCTTCTGCAACTAAAGAGGTAGGGGGATTGTATTTATGACTATGAGGGGAATCACAGCATTATTCTTGGTGGCGCTAACAACACTTGGTGCTTGCTCACAAAGCCGCAAATCCATCTCATCTGGTGGCACGGATGACTTAAGCGATGCTCAGCAAATTTGCGCTATACCCTCGAACCTTGCAAGCAGAGCTGTCAATGGACAAGCTATTGGTTGTTTCGAGTTGAGAATCAACAAAACCAGCAACGAGGCTGTATTAACACCAGTTGATCTTGGATTTGATCCAGCTGAAGTCTCCTACAGGGTTCTTGTTTATCGCAAAGGTGATTCTCGTCCTCAGGTTCTTAAAAACAGCAAAACAAAGCAGGAATCACTAGATACAACCATTGGTGGTGACATCACATTGTCTGCTGCCAGCGGTGACAAAATTCATCAGTATGAAGAGTGGCATATTGAATTGGTAAAGAATTATGACAGCAATGGCTTGTTGTTTGATGTGGCGGTTTCCTCAGGCATCTTAGTTGCGGCCGAACTCATCAGCTGGCCCGAGTTTGAAGAACAATAAAAGTGTATAAAATTGACATCATGGTTCGTGTAATCTGTTTAACTTTTGCGTAGAATGAAAGAGAAGTATGTCGCTTACACAAAATATGAAATCCGCCGATCCTGACCGTACCCCAGTTGCCAAAGAATTATGGACTTACTGTACAAAAGAAAAAATAGACACTTGGCATGTTGTCATGTTTCACAACGCCAAGGGTATTGTAGAAAAAGTAAAATGCAAATCGTGCTCGTCTGAGCACAAATACAAATCAGCTAAAGTTAAAGAGCTTGCTAAAGCAGCCACACCCTCAACTCTGCTTCGTCGAGCGCAGGCAACGGCCAATTCAAGACCAACGCATGCGGCACCCTCGGCTGCATTGGAGTCCACCTGGTTTGATGCCATGAAAAAATGGGGCGACAAACCCATTGCAGAATTCAACCCCTCAACAAGTTTTGCAATTGGAGATGTGTTTCGTCACGAAGTTTTTGGCAAGGGCATTGTTCAGTCCCGTCGAGAAAATAAAATTGAGGTTTTGTTTCAAGTGGGCATGAAAACGTTGCCTTCAGCTACAGCGCAAAGGCCCTAACAGATACGCCAATAGTGTTCCCATACAAGCCTGGAAGTTTTGTTGTTCCAAATTTGTATTCTTCACCCTCCGGCTTGGACAGGGCCATCTCGAATAGCAACCCTGCACTTAAGTTTGGCCATATAAAATACTCTAGTCCCGCATGTATCCCTGAATGGGCGCGGCCTCTGGATTTTCCGCCTTGCCATTTGACTTGTGAGCCTTGGTGAAAATTCCATTTGAGGTCAAAAATAAATTTTTCGCTGTCTTCTAGAATGATGTTTTGTTGCATGGACGCATTAAAGCCAAACAAAGATCCATAGTCTGTCTCCGGGCCAACATAACCATAGGTTGGACGAAGTTCAGGACCCAGTCTTAAACGCAAATCATTGTCGTTCATTAGCGAGAGTTGTTCTTGATAAAAAGCCCCGATGCTAATGGCATTGTGATTTGAGAAAAGTTTAAGTTTGTCGCTTTGAACTTTTTCAATTTGTATATCGTAGCCTGCGATTTCCCAAAAAACGCCATGCAGGCCAATGTTGTATCCTCCGAACTCGGAATCCTTGCCATTGAGAGTGCGAAGAGGAAGTCTAACATCGGCATGAGCCGTGTAGAATTTTGTATGTTCAACGGGTAGGGAAAGTTCAAATATCGTATCGGCAACGGAAATTTTTTCAGTTTCTTTTGTTGGGGTTTGAGCTGATGAAGTTGTTTTTACTGGAGCACTTTGTTGTGGGCCTTGGTCAGAGGTGAAAAACCCTGAACCAGGTGTGGAGCTGTTGCTCGTCGTGCTAGCCGTTGCGTTTGGCTGGGCCCTGTAATCATCAATTTGACCTCTGCGATATAAGGCAATTTTTGTATTTAAAATCAAATCCATGTTGATTCTCAAGGCCTTAGCGTTTTGCTTTTTAACAACGCCTTGAGATTGAAAAGAGGAGGCCGTGGAAGAAGGAGCGGGTGGACTAACCCGTTTGGGCGTGCCCTCAAAATACCCCTGGGTATAGCCATTAATGTGTAGCAGGGCCTGTCCCAAAAGGCCTATATTGGCTATGCGGAAAAAGGGGCTTTGTCTTTTGGGCATTTTCCCATTATTTTAGCCAATGTTTACTGAAAACATGGTGTTTTAAGTTTGACTCCCCCATGGGAAATTGAGAGTTTGTGCCATATGACGCGGCTGGTAAATGAGCGAGAAATCTATCTAGATTGCAATGCAACCCATCCTTTGCTTCCTGCTGTCCGTAAAGGCCTCTCCCAAGCTCTCATGAACTGTGAGGCGACATTATCAAATCCCTCTAGTGTGCACAGGCGTGGCCAGAAAGCTAAGAAAATGGTCGCTGACTTCAGGGAGACCCTTTGTCAGTTTTTGGGCCGTGGTGATGGTGATGAATTCATTTTGCTTTCAGGAGCTACCGAAGGCATCAACCTTGCTATGCGCGGATTTGTGGCCGATCGCAAAACAGCTCAACGTAAAATTGGACTGATCACCTCAACAGTTGAGCATTCTGCGGTTTTAGATACGTTTCGTGATTTAAAAGAAACCGAAAATTCAGCTGTATTACAAACGGAACTTTTGCCTGTGAGCCGTTCAGGTCAGCTCAATGCCAATCAGCTTCATCAAACTGTTGATGCGATGTTGGATGATCCCAGCCGAGATGTTTTGTTGATTTTGCAATTAACGAATAATGAGACCGGAGTTTCTTTTGAGATTCAAAATTTGCTGGCGCCATTATTTGCGAAATACGCGCCTAAGCCACAAACGCATTTGCCAAAAGAAAAAGGCGGAAGGCATCCCCATACGACACAGCGTTTGTGGGTTGTTCTTGATGGGGCCCAAGCCTTGGGTAAACTTGATGATGCCTATATCCGTACAGCAATGCACTATGCCGATTACCTAGCTCTTTCAGCGCATAAAATTGGTGGTCCTTCAGGTGTTGGCACTCTGTGGGTTCGTCCCAATTCTCCATTTCGTGTTCAAATCACGGGTGGCGTGCAAGAGCGTCGCCGTCGCGCTGGTACTTTGAATTCTTTAGGGGCATTAGGATTTCACTTGGCTCTTCAAGACTGGCAGGTTCATGGACAAAATTATCGTGCGCACATGCAGCGCTTGCGTGGAATGATTGCCCAAGGGTTAAAGGAAATTGAAGGATGTATTCTTCATGGAGTTTCAGAAAATGGTGAACTCCCTTTGCTTCCGAATACTTTGAATTTTCATTTTGAAGGCTGTCCTGAGGAAAGTTTACTTTTGGCTCTAGATTTAGATGGATTTTGTTTGTCGAGCGGATCGGCATGCAATTCTGGATCTTTAAAACCATCACATGTATTAGTAGCCTTAGGGTATTCTGTAGAGGAAGCGCTCTCTTCGGTGCGTGTTTGTGTTGGAGTAGAAACCACGGAGTCTGAAGTACAGGAATTTTTAATGAGCGTTCGTGCTAAAGTTGAACAAATTCGCAAGGCAAGAATTAAAGCAATAGAATTACTTGGCCCAGAGTTATCGGCCACGCCATCAAAGGATTTTCGTTCACTATGACAACAAATAAAAATCCTTATATTAAAAGCAAGGCATCTGCCAAATCATCAGATGCTAAAAAAGCCAAAGGCAAAGTTGTTGTGGCTATGAGTGGTGGTGTTGATTCGTCCGTTGCTGCAGTTCTGTTGAAGAATCAAGGTTACGAAGTTGTAGGAATGGCTCTGCAAGTTACGGACTATTCAAAATACCGTAAAGATGACAGTGGTGGAACCTGCTGCTCTATCAAAGATATGGAAGATGCCAGGAGAGTGGCCGAGTCCATTAAAATTCCATTTTATGTTTTAGATACAGAGAAGATTTTTGATTCTCAAGTTGTGGATTATTTCATTACTGATTATTTGCAAGGACGCACTCCAAATCCTTGTGTGATGTGCAATACAAAAGTGAAATTCAATCAGCTCTATCGTAAGGCTTTAGATATGGATGCCGATTTTATTGCCACTGGCCACTACGCCAAGGTGACCTATGAGCCAGAACTTGGTTATAGTCTTTGGCGTGCGGATGATGAACAAAAAGATCAGAGTTATTTTTTGTTCAATCTAACCCAGCGCCAACTCGAGAGGACGTTGTTTCCTCTTGGTAACTTAACCAAGCCTGAAGTGCGAAAAATAGCAGAAGATTTTAAGCTTCCTGTTGCTGTGAAGCCTGATAGCCAAGAAATTTGCTTTGTGCCCGGCAACGATTACTCGAAGTTTATTGAGTCGAGGACAGCGGAGACGCTTCGTCGTAGGGGCTTTTTTGTCTATGGGAAAGAGAATACGGTGTTGGGCGAACATGGTGGAATTCACAAGTATACTTTGGGTCAACGCAAAGGACTTGGCGAAGCTTTGGATACGGCAAAACGTTTAGGGCTTCCTGATGCCGATAACTTGTTCGTTTTGAAAATCGATCCCATTAAGCATCGTGTAATTTTGGGAAGTGAAAAAGACTTGCAGCAGTTTGGTTTGCTGGCATCTCGAGTGAATTGGATTGTTCCTCCAGATTTGCGTCGAAATAGAATTATGCAAGTGAAGGTTCGTTACAGGGCACAGCCTGCGCTTTGTGAGGTCCGCCAGCTTGGCGATAGTCAGGTTGAAGTGAGATTTGCGGAAGCTCAGCGAGCCATTACACCAGGCCAGGCCTGTGTGTTCTATGATGGCAATTTGTGTCTTGGTGGTGGTTGGATTCAAGAAACCATTGCTGTGTCTGATGCTGAAATTCCTAAAATCGCCGACCGCAACAACCAAGTCATCACCTTAACATAACGGTACGGCCTACCTTTTGGTGTCGCAGTTGCGTTAATTGGCGGCCGATTGTATGTTTGACCAGGTTTAAAAGTTACGGGCCCACGTGTTGGAATTGGTAGACAAGCTGGTCTCAGAAGCCAGTGGTCGCAAGGCCGTGGACGTTCGAGTCGTCTCGTGGGCACCAGATTTTTACAATCCAATTCGTGTTTTGTCTTGTTTGGAGCCAGGCAAACAGTATCTATTTAGAGCTAAACAAATAACATCGCTTTTTTTGAGGAAAAATATAGCTAAGCCTATCCATCTCAATGCGCGCTTTGTTTCCCATAACAGTTATTACCCCTAAATCAGACGTGCTATATCCTCTGCCTTCGTATTCAAGAGTACAAATTCTCGTTATTAATTCGCACTCATGATCAAAAACAAACCCATCGCAAGATACTTCTTTCCACGAATAGGGCAAACGGCAATCTACGTATTTTGAGTACTGATCAGAAGTGCGGTCTAATCCATGGCCCAAGGTCATTTTAGAAAAAAGGGCAAATATAATGACAAATATTGGTTTTAAAATCATCTCATCTCCTTATCGCCAGCATTATCTGGATCAAGTTATAGGATCGCTTGTTACAACAAGCCTCTCAGCCGCTTTCAGCAGCTCTCCTGTTTTTTTATTTTAATAACGTTAAATTTTGATGCGTTCAACAAGTATTTCACGCACTGAAATCAATTTCAATCAGCAATACGGATTGGGGTTATGGGTTTTCCTTTTTTTCAGTGGATCCACAGAAACCCACTCACCACTACATCCTACCTTTGAGCATGCCTTTCCAGTACATGGTTGGGAGAAGGTCTTTTTTCAAAATCCACATGCTACGTCGCTCTTTGGTCATATCCATTGGGAATGACGGCATGAGTTTTCCATCATAGCCAAATTCAGCCAAGATGACTTTACCGTGTCCTGTCACAAGAGGGCATGAAGAGTAGCCATCGTATTGAGCTGAGAGTTTACGTCCTGCAATAAAATCGCAAATGTTTTGCACAACAACGGGTGCTTGTTTTCTAATGGCGGCTCCTGTTTTTGAGTTGGGAACTCCAGTGACATCGCCAATACCAAATATATTTGGGTAGTCTAAGTGCTGAAGAGTTTGCTGATCCACCTTAAGCCAACCAGATTGCGCGCCTTCTGTGAAGGCCAATTGAGATGTTTGAATGTATTCGTGGGCACTCATAGGGGGAACAACATGTAGAAGATCGTATGGCATGTTGATTTGCTCTGTGCCCGCATCGGTGCTGACTTCGAATACAGCAATTTTCTCTGCTGCTTTAACTTCAACAAGTTTATGTGAAAAAAGTAAATTAAGATCTTTTTTCTTCACCACTTCCATTAGTGATTTAGCAAAACTTGGCACGCCAAAAATGACTTTACCAGCTGTTGCAAAAGAGATTTTGCATTGATGGCGAATGCCGTTTTTACGAAACACTTCATCGGCAAGATACATGATTTTTTGTGGAGCGCCTGCGCACTTGATGGGCACAGGTGGCATGGTGAAAAGCGCATGCCCGCCTTTAAATCCTTGAATCATTTCCGCCGTTTTTTCGGCGTCCTGGTATTGGTAAATGCTGCAAATGCCATGCTTGCCAAGATTTCCTTGGAGTCCTTTGATCTTGTGGAAATCCAGTTTAAGTCCTGTGGCAACAACAAGTTGTTCATAGTGAATCTTGGTGCCTGACTGACAGGTGACGATTTGATTTTTAGCATCGACTGATTCCACGGAGTCTTGAATCCAATCGACTCCTTTGGGAATTAAATCTTTTTGATTTCTTTGTGAACGTTCTTTTTTGACAACACCAGCGCCAACCAAGGTCCAGAGCGGTTGATAGTAATGGTATTGTGCAGGATCAATAAGCGCCACTTGAGATGCGCCAAATGTTTTACGAAGCCTGGCTGCTACAGAAATGCCGCCTGATCCGGCACCTAAAATTAAAATTTTGTATTTTTTAGGGGATGTGCTTGTCATGGGATAACTTCTATCATGGCATTTCTATCAATCAAGTTTGCAATTTTATAGCGCAATGAATAGGTTCTATGGGAACAATGACAGCAAGTCCTATGATTCGAATGGCCTCTCGCACCGATGCGCAAGCAGTAAGATATATTTATAGTCCCTCTGTCTTAAAGACAGCCACATCATTTGAAGTTGATTTGCCACCTGTGGAAGAATTTGAAAAACGAATTGAAGAGATTCAAAAACAATTTCCATGGCTTGTCTGTGAACTCAATGGTGTTGTTGTGGGCTATGCGTACGCAAGTCCTCATAGGACGCGCTCTGCTTATGCGTGGTCTGTGGAATCTACGGTTTATGTTGATGAATCATGCAGACGCCAAGGCATTGCCAAAATTTTGTATGAAAAACTATTTCAAATTTTAAAACAGCAAGGTGTTGTGAATGTTTTGGCGGGTATTACCATTCCCAACATGGAAAGCATTTATTTTCATGAATCAATGGGGTTTCAAAAAATTGCTCAATTTAAAGACATTGGTTTTAAAATGGGCAAGTGGTGGGATGTTGGTTGGTGGCAGTTGCAGCTGCAGCGACCCGACAAGCCTCAAGCTTTGTCGATATATTCTGTTTAGTGCTTAGTGCAAAAATACTGACATTTTCATTTGTCTAAAATGTGAATAGTATAACTACTATGAATAATCCTATTTTTTGTAGCATGAAAATTTCCGCGTTATTTATGTTTTCATTTTTTCTTAGCGAAGCGCATGCTCAAGTTACAGCAAATGCTCCTTATCACCTGACAAAAAAATTAATCAACGATTTTACAGAGGGATCAGGATATACTTTGAACCATCAAAGTATAAAAATTGTTACACCAACTACCATGACTCGTTATCCAAACGATACAGTCAGTCGACAGCTCACCAGAGTTAGTTTTTTATTTCAAAAACCAGACAAAACTCATTGGCATTATGATTGTAGTTTGTCACTGTATCAAAACCAGACATCCTTGCCCAAAGGAACCCAATGCACGGTGACCTTAAGTGGTTGTCATGCAAAAAGATGGGATGACCCTAGCAAGCCAAGGCCTAAGGTTTTAGCCGAAGAAAAAATGGCTCCCATTACTGCGTCAAGCACCTCCAATAGCATTGTCAGTGCGACTTATCCCAAGCCAAGCGAGCATTGCAACATGGATTCATTTGCAGCTCCTAGTGGTGGAGGAATAGCTCCTGAGGGCGCATCAAGTTCGTCTCACTGAGATTTGCTTAGTGGGAACAGTCCAACAGTAAAGCAATAAACTTCGTTTTTAAGGTTGCCTTGGCTGGCGTTTTCATTGAGATCAAGACAGAAGCGTGTAATTATTTTCTTGAATTCGTTAATTCTACTATTGTCTAGCGCTACAACTAAATTGGCAAAATGTCGTAGCTCCTTTGGTGTTGTTGTAAAGCTTTTAGCCTCAATCTGAAAGATGCTTTCTTGAAATTGGTGAATGGAATTGCCAATGTGTTTTTGAGAGACTGTGTTGTTTGCTGCGGCAATCCAGCGCCCGTCTTGATTTTGTACAAGAAGGTTTAAAAGCTTTAGCTGTTCAAGGCATAACTTGACTACGGGCACTCTGAGTCCAAGCTGATCGGCAATCCAATTGGCGTTGTCTTGATAGTCCTTTAGTAAGGTGAGTTGAAGTATGGCGAAGTATTGCCAATGAGTAATGACCTCGTATTGAGATCTATCTATAGTTAAGTAGTTAGCGCCTTTGGATTGCAGTCTTTTTAGAGCTGTTTGGCGCCTTGTGCTTGATCTACCATGTTGGTATTCAACCAAGTCGCAAAAATAATCAGATTGTTCTTCTGTCCATTGAAATTTTTTTGTTAGCTGTTTGGCCTTGCTAACAGAAATTCCATATCGTCCTTTTAAAATATCAGAAAGAACTGTTGGCTTAAAATCCAGATCTCTAGCGAAAGCGCGCATGGAATATTTGGGGTTTCTTGCGCGCTTAGCCTGATATTCTTTTTTGATGTAGATTCTAAATTTTGGAAAACTATCAATACCCATGCCTTAGTTATAAAGCGAATAGAGATTATTTAATAGTCACAATACAGTTGGCTACGCTGTCTATGTAAAGAAGTTGCTGTTGACCCGTGGATAGTTTTTCTACGCTCATAGAGGCTATGTTCGTGTTGATCCCGGGTCCCTCAATTTGAATTTGAACTTTTTCAAGTTTCACATTGGGGTCTGATGCGGAGTCCACAAAATGAATGCCGCAAACGGCTTTTCCTTCACTTTTGATTTCTTGATAGTTATTAGTTAGCGAATCAAGTGTGTGTGTTGCCTTATACTGTTTTTCAATTCTGAAATCATTCATCGTGACTTCAACTGTTAAATTCCTAGTCAACGCTGCTTCGCCAAAAAGCAACGCTGACACAGCAATAAATGTCTTCATTATTCGCTGACTCGAATGTCTTGTAGCTGGTTGTGTCTGTTGATTTCAATAATGAATTTGTTATTTTTTGATGCTGCAAATCTGTACCATGAACCATTTTTATTGCAGAACGCATAGGTGCTTTCGTTGTTCATGATGTAGCGATGCATGACTGGTGAGAGATGAGCTCCGCCAATGTCAAAGTGTTCTTTGGGGCCAACCCAAATTGATGCTTTTGTTGGGAATAATGTTGGGCATTTGATATAGGCTGCATAGTCATCACCAACGTTAATTGTTCCAAATAGCACGTTGACGATTTTAAGTGATGTGTAAAACGTGATGGTTCCGCGCGGAACACCTGTGTTTGCAAGTGAGGTGGCGGAGATGGAAAATATGGAAAATAATAAAGTCTGAGCAAATGCTAATTTTGTTTTCTTCATGAGCGCACTTGTAATGATTGCTCTAAGGCGATGTCAAAATATTTTACTGGTCGAAGATGTTAAAGTGTAAGGTCGTTGACCTGATATTTTTAGTTATTAACGAGTAACTGAGTGTGTGATTCTAGGACCTTTGAGAACACTCGCTAATTAAATTCTTTTAAAAGTTTAATAATATTTGCTGTGCTGTGCCCTTTGCTAGAGAGGGTTTTAATTATTTTTTGCTGTATAGCTTTGTCTTTGATGTCGCCTTGGTTTTGTCTAACAAGCTTGCGAATGATTTTTTCTATGGCAAGTTTTAGTTCCGTGTCTGGTGTGCTGCCGATGTCGCTAAAGGCTTGGTTGATATCGGCATCACTAACGCTTTCTTTTTGAGTGCGTAGTTTGGATTTGATGGCGTAGGGCCCCATGCCTTTTCTAAGAAGCTGACGGGTTTTGGCTTTTTTATAATTTTGCTCTTGAAAAATGCCATCAGCAATCAGCGCTTCTAGTAGAGTTTTAATTTCTTGGGCGTCTAGTTTTCTGGCTTTCAGTTTTAGCTCCAACTGCCAGCGGGAGTAATCGCGTCTTGCCAAAAGCCAGAGCACATAGTTGCGAGCAGATTGAATTTTATCCATAAAAGAAACCGTCACCAGCCAACTTAGTTGCTAGTGACGGTTTTGTCTTCGAACAATGTAAAATTACGGACGAGATTCTGAAACGATCATCATGCAGATGTCGTCTACACCAAGGAATCTGCTTGATATGCTGCGTTTTCCATTCACAGTAATATCGTTAATAAGGCTGTACGTTGCTTTCAATGAAGTCATGTAATCAACACATTGAGAGTTGATGTCTGTAGCACTGTATCCTGAAAAGCGAAAAGGCATGCCTTGTACTGTGCCTTGTGCTTTAACATAGCCAGTTTGTACTGCAGTATTGTACTTCAAGAATTTTTTAGCCAAGTCTTTATTACTAACAAAATAACTTGTTGTGTAATTAGTTTCTTCAACACTAAATCGATTATTTAAAGAGTGTGAGCTGATTAGAGCTTCTGTATAGCGATCAATCAAATCCAAGACTTCAGCAAGTTCTTTTTCTGGTCTATCGCGACGCGGGTTCCATCCGCGGCCGATTTCAACTTTTACAGGTAGTCCTGATATTTTAGCATCCAGGAGGACATCGGTTTGACGGCCATGCGCTTGACGTGAATTGAAAGTCGCTAGTGCACATAAGGTGTTGCTGTTCATAAAAAAAGAAGTTGTGAATTTCACATCGTTAACAACTGCTGTGTTTACAAGATTTAATGAAGAACGTTTCATGTAATCAAGGCAAGAGCGATTCAGCTCATCACGATTATAACCAGAGAAATATACGCTCTGGTCTGCAAATTTACCGCGAAATTCATAGGGCCCAGCAGGAATAGGATGGGTTGGAGGAGGTGTTGGATTTGGGTTGCCAGGTCCACCACCGCCTTGGCGCTCAGAAGAAATACCAACAAGCGCAAGTTGAATAAATCCATTCATACGTAAGCTGAGTGAATTGACGTCTTGTCTGTCTAGTCCACGCAATGAAACTTGCTGTGAGCTTAGGTCGTCACTTAAGGTTAAAACTTGAAGCGTGCGACGCCCATCGTTTGTTGTGACATCAATGGTGCCAAGTCCCCGCATGGACTTTGCAATTAAAAAGAGGTTTTTTGCTCTGCCCATTGGTCGCTCAACGAGCAAATCAAAAACTCGGACACTGCGGCCAATACCGGTGTAGGTTTTGTCGACTTGTCTTGAGACAAGTTCTTCCTCGTCAAAGCGGCTCCCTTGAGCACGAGCTTCTCCAAACAGGCTTGCTGCCATTAGAAGTGGTATAATTTTCAATGATAATAGGGGTTTATTTAACATATGGACTCCTTCTGGTTTTCTTTAAAAGGCAATAAAGACTGTCCGCTAAGGTGTTGAAAACATAAATAAACTTAAATTATTTGCAAGGACACAAATTGGGTGTGAATTGTTAAAATAGTTATGCTATGCGTTAATTTTAGATGTCTTCAAAATTTATGACTTTGAAATCACTATTGTGCTTAGGTCTTTTATTCAGTTCTTTGCCTGTGTGGGCTAACAACACAACACTGCAATCATTAATTTCAGAATTTAATTATTACGAAAATACTGAGTTGTCGGTAAAGCCTTTTTCCCAAGTCATTGAGTATTCAGAAGTTCATTGGCCATTGCTTGAAGAAAAACGCACTAGCAATGCTCAAAAAAAATCTGTGTCTTTGAGATTACAATTTTTACGCGAGCCAGACCAGGGAAGTGCGGGGAGTTGTCTGACCTTTTCAGGGATTTCCATGATGGAAGCTGCTTATTACAGAGTGTTTGGTGAAAAAATAAAATTTTCTGAACAGTGGATGCTGAGACTTAAAATTGGCAGCACATTTAAGAATGCGTCTGTAGCAGGAAACTATGCTGGTTTGTATATGGGGTTGCCGCTAGATGATTTGCTCTGGTGGTCTAAGCGCGCAGGTTTGTGCCAGGCAAGCAACTATCGCTACAATGGTTGGTTGGTTGATCAATACGAGAGTTTAAAGCTGAATAATGGAAGTAAAGATTTCCCTAAAAAGATGGAACGATTCGCTAAAGATTTTTATTTGCTAAATAACGGCAAGCTGGCCCCATGCAAAGCGGATTTAGTGAATCCGAAGTACCGCTTTTTTGGTTTTGAATCGATTGATTTACCATTGTTAACTCTTGAGCAGTTAAAAGAAGTTCTAAATCGAGCACTACCTGTTCAAATATCGCTGCATGGGATTGTGTCTCCGAAGTTGGTCTTGCGAAATCCACACTCTGTCTTAGTTACAGGTTATAGTGACTATTACCAAGAATTCTACATACGTAATTCATGGGGCGTACAGGGTGTTTTTTCTTCAGGTCGTAGTTTTCAATATCGTTATGCTGATTCTTATTTCAATACAGATGTATTTTCATTGCCAGCAGTGCTTGTGCACTCCTCCGAGCGCCCAAGAATTTGCGTGGAAACAGAAAAGCTACCTACAGCAATTCAAGAGTGGTGTGAGCAGAAAAACTGAGCCACTAAAATACATTTAGTGGCTTGCGGGATTGGTGCTAGCTTCCGAAGTAAATTTTAATTGTTCCATAATCCCCAGAAGCCTGAGCCTTATTTCATTGGGATTTGTAAGGCGTAATGACGGATCGGCATGAAGCAATTCTAAAATAAGGTCCTTAATAGATTGGTTAGCTTCTTTAGAAATTAAAAAATTTGTTTGTGAAAGCAGTGCCAAATTATCGCGGTAGTTGTCACTCAAGTTTTGTTTAAAGACCAAGGACATGAGTGTAGCTCCTAGGGAATAATAGTCAGATCTCGTATCGGCATTTTTAAAATCATCGTTGATAATTTCTGGCGCGATGTGTGATTTTGTGCCCAGCACGTAGTCGCTCTCTTTGAGCTCTTTTTTTAAATCGTTGACCGAAACCGAAATTCCAAAATCAATCAAGTGTGCTTGGTTTTGGGCATCTATGACAATGTTGCTAGCCTTAATGTCTCTATGAACAATGCCTAATTTATGGAGGTCTTCAAGGGTTTGAGTGAGATCGTAAAAGGCCTTTAATATTGTGCTTAAATACTTGGCATCACCTTCTGCTGACTCGGCATTGCTAAACCACTTTTGGATTTGCTTTAGATTGTTGTTTCCGACTTTGCTTTGAATCAATACTCCAGGAATCACTTTTCCATTCGATGTCGTGAGCGCTGATTCATAAGAAACAGCTTGCGGAATGTGCCTAACTTTTTTTTCATTGAGTTCTCGTAGAAGTGCGTATTCACGTTTAGTTGTATAATGACCAAATTCTTTTTCCGAGGGCCATTTGGCAATGTACTCACGGTCATTTGTTGGGTCGTGCAAGTGAACCGTGCTGCCTTGGCCACCGCTATCACCAACGTAGTCGACTTTATAGTGATTCCAGAACTCGCCAGGTTCTTCAATTTTGCTTGCAACACTTTGCCAGAGTTGGGCGTACCATTGGTTACATGTTTTTGGCAGAACTTGCGTGCCTTGGGCAGCCGCGTTGCTTTGGCTTGCCAAATTGTGCAAAGCAAACAGTAAGACAAAGACGTATTTTGGCAATCGTAAACCCAGCATGATCTACATGAAGTCTAACAAGCTTAGTGTGAGAGTTTGCTGGTCTTTTTTGACGCTATTTATGCCCCGCAGAAACTTGCTGCCTTTTGAGCCTTCCATTAGACTGTGGGCCTATGAGAAATCAAACTGCAAAAACATTTCAATCATCTGGAAAAACATATACTTATTACTCACTTCCTGAGCTGGCAAAAATCACTGGGAAAAATTTAGCCAAACTCCCTCATTCCATCCGCATCGTCTTGGAATCAGTACTGAGAAATTGTGATGGGAAGAAAGTAGCTGAAAAAGATGTCACAACACTAGCTAGTTGGAATGCAAAAAAACCAGCTGAAGAGGAAATTCCTTTCACGGTTGCTCGTATTGTTTTGCAGGATTTTACCGGTGTTCCTTTGCTTGTTGATTTAGCGGCTATGCGTACAGCAATGTCGAAGATGGGCAAAGATCCAAAAAAAATTGAGCCACTTGTACCCGTTGATTTGGTTGTCGATCACTCCGTTCAAGTTGATGTTGCTGGAAATGCTTCAGCATTGCAAAAAAATATGGATTTGGAATTTTCTCGAAACAAAGAGCGCTATGAGTTTTTAAAGTGGGGACAACAAGCGTTTAAAACATTCAAAGTGGTTCCTCCAGGAATTGGAATTATTCACCAGGTGAATTTAGAATATTTGGCCAAAGGTGTTTTGACCTATCAAGATGGAGCCAATACTGTTGCTCTTCCCGACACGTTGGTTGGGACTGATTCACACACAACCATGATCAATGGACTAGGTGTTGTGGGTTGGGGTGTTGGTGGTATTGAAGCTGAGGCTGGAATGCTTGGGCAACCTATTTATTTTCTCACTCCTGAGGTTGTTGGCGTTTATTTGAAAGGCCAGCTCAAAGAAGGTGTGACAGCAACGGATTTGGTTTTGACTCTCACACAAATGCTTCGAAAAGCTAAAGTGGTTGGTAAGTTTGTTGAGTTCTACGGACCTGGAGCAACGGCGCTGACTTTGGCTGATCGTGCAACCATTGCCAACATGGCTCCTGAGTATGGAGCAACCATGGGATTTTTCCCTGTTGATGATGAAACCGTTCAATTCTTAAAAAATACGGGCCGCCCAGAAGAGCTTTGCACGTTGGTTAAAAATTATTATCAGGCGCAAGGTATCTTTGGCATCCCACAAAACAAAGGTGATGTGGATTACACTGTTGATTTGGAGCTAGATCTGTCAATGGTGGTGCCCTCTTTGGCAGGGCCCAAGCGTCCGCAAGATCGCGTAGCACTTGCTGATATGAAGAAAAATTTCACAGAGCTTTTCTCTAAGCCAGTAGCCGATGGTGGTTTTGGAAAACAATCAGACGGTTTGGCGCCAGGCCGTGATTTGCAAAAGCCAAACCATGGTTCAGTTCTGATTGCTGCCATTACGTCTTGTACCAACACATCGAATCCTTCTGTGATGATTGCGGCAGGTCTTTTGGCCAAGAAAGCTGTGGAAAAAGGTTTGAGTGTTAAGCCAAGTGTGAAGACATCCTTGGCCCCTGGTTCGAGGGTTGTGACTGAGTATTTGCACCAAACAGGACTTCTCACTTACTTAGAAAAAGTGAATTTCCACGTGGTTGGTTATGGTTGCACAACGTGTATTGGAAACTCGGGTCCATTGGCTCCAGAAATTGAAAAGGCCATTGTTGAAGGTGATTTGGTGGCGGCAAGTGTTTTGAGCGGTAATCGCAATTTCGAAGCACGTGTTCACCCAGCCATTAAAGCAAACTTCCTCATGTCTCCACCTTTGGTTGTGGCTTTTGCTATTGCTGGTCGTGCCGATATTGATATGAACAATGAGGCTCTTGGTACAGGAAAAGATGGCAAGCCTGTTTTTCTAAAAGACATCTGGCCAAGCATGAATGAGGTGAAAACCACCATGCAAGCTGCGCTTCGTCCTGAAATCTTCCAAAAAATGTATAAAGATTTTGCATCACAAAATCCTGAGTGGAATAAAATTAGCACCAGCACTGGTGACTTGTTTGCGTGGAGTGAGAATTCTACGTACATTCAGCAACCTCCCTTTTTCCAAAATTTCTCAATGCAAATTGGTAACATTGGAGAAATTAAAGGGGCTCGTGCATTGGCAGTACTTGGCGATTCTGTCACAACCGATCATATTTCTCCTGCAGGTTCCTTTAAAAAAGAAACTCCTGCTGGAAAATACCTGATGGAAAAAGGTGTGAAGCCAGAAGACTTTAACTCTTATGGTTCTCGCCGAGGCAATGACCGCATTATGACTCGAGGAACTTTTGCCAACGTTCGAATTAAGAACTTGATGGTTCCTGGCGGTAAAGAGGGTGGCTTCACTCTTAACTTGCTTAACGCAAGTCCTGATGTGACCACTATTTATGATGCCTCAGTGACCTATCAAAAAGCAGGAATTCCGTTAATTGTATTTGGCGGTAAAGAGTATGGGACTGGCTCTTCTCGTGACTGGGCAGCTAAGGGGACCAATCTTTTAGGAGTGAAGGTTGTTGTGGCGGAAAGTTTTGAGCGTATTCACCGTTCTAATTTGGTGGGTATGGGTGTGTTGCCTTTATGTTTTGAAGAGGGAACGAATGCTCAATCTTTGGGAATTGATGGCACCGAAGAATTTTCAATTCTTGGTTTGTCTAACTCCATCAAGCCAAGACAAAAGCTCACTCTGGAAATTAAGAAAGACGGCAAGACAAAAACCGTGCCTGTTGTTTTGAGAATCGATACTCCCATTGAAGTCGATTACTACCAACATGGCGGCATTTTACCCTACGTCCTCCGCGAAATATGCAAAGGTGCCTAGCTCCATTTAGCCAGCACCTGCGTTAACAAAATGTGAGGTTATTGTGGCGTCAACACCATCAACTTTTTCTATGAAAATCGGAGCGCAGGCGCCCGATTTTCAACTTCCTGACGCTTTGGGTAGGTCCTTTACACTTGAAGATGTTCGGGGCCCTCAAGGACTTTTGGTGATGTTTATTTGCAATCACTGCCCTTACGTTAAACACATCAGAGAGTGTCTATCCGCAATTACAAAAACATTTCAAGGGCAAGGTGTTGGTGTGGTTGCTATTAACTCAAATGATTTTGAGAAATATCCTGATGATAGGCCAGAGTTGATGATTAAAGAATCCAAAGATTGGAAATACACATTTCCTTATTTGGTCGATGCTGATCAAAGTGTTGCAAAACATTATGATGCGGCATGCACGCCTGATTTTTTCTTATTCAATTCCAAATTGAAGTTGTTTTACGCAGGCCAGTTTGATTCTAGTCGTCCAGGGAATTCACTTCCCGTGACAGGCGAGGATTTAAAGAAAGCAGTGCAGGCTCTTTTGTTGCCGCAAGCCGTTCCGCCAACTCAGCAAATTCCCAGCATGGGATGCAACATTAAGTGGAAATAGTTTTGTTTGGCTATGGTTTAGCTTCTGAATTTTAAAAAACGCGCCAAATCCGGAATTTGTTCTTTTGTTGCCATTTCGTAAACCAAATCTCCAATGGCAGGACCAAATTTAAATCCATGTCCTGAAAAACCACATGCGGCAATCATGTTTGTATTGCCATTAATAAAATCAATCATGAAATGCTCATCAGGGCTCATTTCGTAAATACAATTGGCAAAGTGCACAGGTTTGGGATTGAGTTCTGGAAAATATTTTGAAATAAAATTTTGAAGGATTGGTAAATCTCTTCCAGGAAGCTTCGACTCTTTTTCACAGGGGTGATTAAGCTCGTCTCCCCTCAAATGCAGGGCAATTTTAATGAAGCCCTCTTGATCGTTTGGAAAGCCATAGAAAAATCCCTCATCAAGGTGATAGCCAAAGCAGTTTTTAAGTTGGAAATTTGTTGTTGGCTTAAACCAATACAAATAATTTCTATAAATTTTTAAGGGTATAGGGCGCTCTTTGATGAAATGCTTTGTCCACGACCCCGTTGTGATGACTATTTTTTTTGTAAAAAAAGTTCTCTTGCTTGTTTTAACTTCAATGCTGAATTCAAGTTGTTTGTATGAAAGAACTTCCTCTTGTTCAAAAAAATCAACGTTGTTAAGGGAGCACTGCTTAAGCCCGGCAATGGCTTGTTCGGTATCTAGAAATCCTGCATTGGCTTCAAATATTTTTAATCCCTCATTTGAGGAACTGTCATGCCAGGGTGAAATTTGTATAGGGAGTTGATGTTCTGTGGCGCTACGCTGAATGCCTTCAATGATGCTGCTGTCATTGGCACCATAAACCCAAAGCCCTACCTTGTGAAAGATTTTACGTTGGAAATGCTGATGATTGGCCCATTCCTTGTCCAGCTCATCCCATAGCGAGTAGGCTTTCATTAAAAGTGGAACATAGTTGGGGTGTTCAAAATAAGCCTGACGAATCATTCTTGTTTGGCCATGTGAACTGCCATGGGAATGCCCCATCTGAAACTGATCAATGGCCGCAACTTTTAATCCTGATTTGGAAAGCCGCCACGCGCAGCTTGCGCCCATAATTCCACAGCCGATAATGGTAACATCATACATGACATAGTCATTATGCTAGTGAACTGCGCCTGCATCAAGCTCAGGTTCAACGACTATGGATTTCTTTCTGGCTAAACCAGAATAGAGATCATTACATTCTTTAACAGATAGCGCTTTGCCCGCTGTTACTTTTGTCTCATTTTTTGTTTTAGGTTTGGTTTTCTTAATATCAGAATCATCCGACTGTTCTGTAGTTTTGGGGAGGTTGGCATCCCAGGTATTCGTACTATCGTAACCATTGAGTTTAAGTGCTAGCTCTACATCTTCTGTTTTGACTTTATCGTAGTGATCATTACTAGCGCTTAGTTTTTCATGTAACACCAAATCGGGTGGTATAAGATCAAATGCATCCGAATTTCTGATGATGTGTCGAATATAATAATCGTCCCTGCTAGGGTCGAGTGCTTCTCCAGCGGGTGGTTCCGCCATAACAACGTCAATTCCCATTTTTTCAGCGATTACGTTCTGCACATAAATGGCCTCGGGACTAGCATAACTTGTAAAGTTCGGAGTCATGCCCAGAGATTGTACAAGGTCCTTAAACTCTTTTGTTTTTGTCAGACGATCTCCCCAGACTAATATTCTTGCGTCTCGGCGAATGCGAAACGCAGCTAAATTCGCCTCTGATGGGTGAAAGTGACGCCCACCTGGTTTTTTATGGCTGGCCCAGAATGTCGCATCTTGTGTGTTCGGAGTGATGTAAAAGCCATCACCTCTAAGAGCCGTTGTGGCAGAGGCGGGGCCCTCAGTATAAATTTTGTGAAGAGTATCGGGTGACCTGGTGCCATGCCAAAAGATTCCATCTTCATTTTTAATTAAGTCGAGATACTGACTTGTAGTTAGGACGAAATTTTTTGAAATCAAATTCGGCTCCTCGATTTTTCTTTGAGAAATTGGGATGGCCTTCAAGTATGTCATGTTGAAATGTAGTAAATCATTTTCAGATATTGGAGATGAGTATTTATTGTATGCGTGACGAGTTTTAGCTTGCTCTCTGTCTATCTGACGAACAGCTGCTCTTAGGGTCCCTTCACTAGCGTTAGCGAACTGATTATCCCAGGCTCTAGCAAACTTTCCTTGGAAATCTTCCAAAAGAGTGCTCAGTTTTTCTGCTAGTTCAAGTCTATCATTCATTGATAATTTGCGGTCCTTGAGTTGTTCTGTGATCCTTCTTAAATCTGCTTCAAGAATGGCCGAGTCGGTGGGTTCTAAAAATGGAAATTCATGCATGGCCTTGGCTCCTTGAAGTGCGGCTTCGACCGGCTCTGTGGAATCACTTACATAATTAAACTTCCCCGCATAAAAGAGCTCAACTGGCTGGGTTTTAGAATGGTTTCCAGATGGCACTAGCTTTTTTTTCTTTAAATCGATTTTAATCGACTCAAGACTTGTGTTCATTTTCATAACTACTTGGTCTGAGTCACTAGAAACGCTCACTCTCTGCACATCAATTGGAGCCTCGTAATTGCGCCTATGCAAAGTTTGGGTTAGCTGGGATTTTCTGAGTTTAATTTGTGTCTTGGTCTCAATCAAAGCTTTTGCTTTTTCGGAATCCACTCCTGCAACGTCCACTCTTAATACCTCATTCGGTCCAAAGAGCTGAGAGAAAGGAATAGAAGCAGTTGAGGAATTTAGTTTTTCAAGAACTTGAGCGCTTGATTGGTTGGTTCTTTTTGCCTCATAAATTTTGGAATAGACAAAGGACATTACTCTTCTAAGCATGACATTGCTTGGATTGACCTTTGAGCGAAAACCAGCTTGTTGAATTTGTTGTTGAATCCATGGAAAGAGTTTCACCACGTCAATGTCTTGGGATCCTTCAGTAGAAACCGGAACTGAGATGTTGAGGATAACGTTGGCCACTGCAGATTCAAATGCGGCACGTTCCGATGCTTGAATTAATGGTGCTTTTGTCTCTGAAGCTATGATTTGGGCTGAAGCGCCAAGAAATAGCCACAACAGAGCCCAATCCTGCTTCATCCTCATATAAAAGGCTTTTCGACATTTTTTAGGTATCGCTTTAGGGTCTAACAAAAGATGGCGACAAAAAAGGAACAAAGCACACAGCCTATTTATGCTAGTGAACAGCGCCTGCATCAAGCTCAGGTTCAACGACTATGGATTTCTTTCTGGCTAAACCTGAATAGAGGTCGCTGCATTCTTTCATGGATAGCGCTTTGCCCGCTGCTACTTTTGTCTCGGCTTTTGTTTTGGGCTTGGTTTTCTTTTTGTCTACTTCAGCATCTTCAACTTCATCTTTTAGTTTGTATAAGTTTTTACGTGCAGCCTCCTCAGAAACGGTTTTTCTTGAATGCTCAACATGATACCTGACCATACCCTGCGTCCATTTCGCCATTTCAGAGTCTTTGATGACTAAGATTTGCTCGTTGTTGGTTTCAGCTCCAGTGCTGAAGTTAAATGAAGTGCCAATAATGGAGTAATCACCTATGGTTAAAATTTTATGGTGAATTTTTGATGAGATTTCCCACAATTCACCCTCATGTCTAAGTTTGTGGTTTCCGTAAATGGGACTCGCAATGCGAATGCCTTTTTTAAATTCTTCATAATCTTTTTTGCCCATTAGTTTTTCCCAGCGATTATCAGCTATAGGTGTGTAGCCTTTTTCGGGGTGCTCTGGGTCATATTCGAGTCCTGACATTCTAAGTAGCACGCTCCAGTATTGCGTAGAAAAAGGAGTGTCTCCTACAATTTGTAAGTTAACTTTTCTACCAGCCTCAACTTCTCGTTTAGCCCATTCAAATAAGGCGTCTTCTACAGTTCCTGATGAAAAAGCGAACTGAAGCATTTTAACGGCGCCAGATGCAAAATCTAAAACACGTGAAATCACATTTTTGTTCACACTGCGGATGCCTCCTCCTGGAGTAAATGTAATGGTTAGTTCAGGAATTTCGCCGCTTGCTTTTTTTTCACCAAAAACTTTGAAGGCACCACTAAGAGGAAATTCCTTTCCTCTTAGTTGATATTCTGGGTCTAGTGTTTTCACCATTTGGTTGTGCACAACTGTCGCTAAAATAGAGCTATCCATGACAAGCATGTGGTTGGCGTTAGGAACAGATAGTTTGGGTCTCTTTGCTGTAGGGATATGATGTAAATCTCCCGCAGGGTTGGTGCAAGAATGAGTTAAATTTCCTGATGAAAACAACACTTTCCCTTTGCCGCTTATGCTCCAGTCTTGAGTGGCCATTTTTTGATGATTAAGGCCTACAGAATCGACAGCTACAACTTTCACTCCACCTGCTTTTAACTTGTCAAAAATAAGTTTAACTTCTGGTCTGGCTTCAATGACTCCTTTGTCAATGCCAACGTTGATGCTTTTGCCTTCTTGCGCTTTGGCAACTAGGGCATCGGCAATTTCTTCAATGTCAAAATCAAAAACGTTTAAAGATAACTCTTTTTCAGTTGAGTTAATAAAATCAAGCCATCCTTTAAGCATATTGTCTGCTTGTTTTAGCTCTCCATTTTCATCGTAATGAGCATGGTTAACGTATTTTTTTAAATTTTTATATCCAGCAGACCCATCTTCCATTTCAAGGGTTAAGGGCTGCAGTGGGTTGTTCATTTCACTAAAACGCTCTTTAATGTTATTTTTTTCAAAGGCCTTTCTGAATTTCTCAGCCCATTTTGCGTGCAGGGCTTTTTCCTTTTCGCTTTCATCTCCTGTTATTTCTGATGGAACTTTTTTTAAATATTTTTCAACTTCTTCCCAAATGTCAGGATTGTCTTGAAGCAAGACAAAGAGTTGAGTCTCAGTCATTGATTTTAGTTTTGTGTCTTCTAAGCCGTATTTTTTTCTTGTGGCTTCATCAATGATGAGCTCTTCTTTGAAAGTTTCTTTTAGAAATTCCTGAACTTTGGGTCTTGTGAGCAAGTCACGTGTCATCTCAAATATTTTTTCGTAGTTGTAGGCTGGGTTTTGTTGGGCAACGGCGGGCTCGACTATAAAAATAAATAAAAAATAAACCTGAAAAATAAGTCGCTTGAAGTTAAATTTCACTAGAGTGCTTATCGTCAGAACAAAGGCCCAGCTGTAATGCTGTGGCAGTATTTTGACGATTCTGTTTTAGTGCCTAAATTTGGCTTGAATGAGTTGGGCGGCTCGCTGTCCAGAGAGGTACGCGCCATGGACTGTGCCTGGGGCGTGGGACCAGGTGTGTTCGCCGGCAAAGTAAACTCTATCTTCGTGCGGCACTTCACCTAAGCGATCAAAATCGCGATTGCGTGTTTCAACGGCTGTATAAGAGTATGAACCTAGTGCATAAGGGTCTTGGCCCCATTTTGTAATTAAATGTCCTACAGGGTTTGGTGCGGACGGGTATATTTTTCTTAGAACCTGCATGGCCTCGTTTATAATTCTTGCTTCAGGCCAGGTTTCTACGTGCTTGGCTCCTGATCCACCATGGAAGACTAGTAGCGTGTTTTCGTTTGCTTTGTATGGATTTAGTGTAAACCACTCGGCAAAATAACCATGTTTTGCAGCATCAGAGTAACCGATGTGTTCAATGTTGGGGTCCCAAAATCGGTGTGGAAATTTTAGATAAACCTTATTGAGTAAGCCAAATCCAATGCGGCCAATAAGAAGCTTTTTTTCTTTGCTAAGTTCTGGGACAAATTGAATATGTCCAGCTTTAAGGACGCCAAGGGGAACCGTACAGACTACAAATTTAGCTGTGTGAATGCCAAGCTTTGTGCTCACAACTACAGAGTTTTGATTTAAGGTGCGAACCTCGGTAACTGGCTCTGAAAGTCTAATGCTTAGGCTTCGGGAGAGATAATGCGGAATTTGGTCATATCCGTTGGCAAACATCACATCGCCGCCAAGGAGGTCGTCATCATCGTTAAATGAGGTCATGGAAATTTCAGCTGCATCAGCAGCGAATTCTTGCTCATACACAATATTGAGCTTGAAGTATAAATAGCGAACGACCTCTGCTGGGAATTGAGGATTGTTTTTAAGGTATCGCCGAAAAGAATGGGCAATGGAATTTTGTGTTTTTAATTTTTGCTGACGTTCGTCATCTAAGTGAGCTTGGAATTTTTCAAAAATGGAAAGATAGCGGCTTGTTTTGGGTTCCGTTAATTTTTCAACCGTGGTGTGGCGATCAAAATAAATGTCATAGCTAAGGTAATTTGTTTTGCGGGTTTGTAGTCGCAACTCTTGGGCTAAATTCCAAATGGGATTGCCTTGAATGCCGTGAATCCAGCTTGCGCCAAGGTCTAAACCCCAGCGACTTAGCATGCGATTGGTAACGATTCTTCCACCTATCCTATTGCGTGCTTCTAAAACAAGAACCTTGAAACCACTTTTTTGTAAGTCGCGTGCAGCAGAGAGCCCGGCGACTCCGGCTCCAATGACAATGACGTCGTGCTGAGGCGCTGAAGCCGCAGTAAAATGAACTGAAAATAAAAAGAGTCCCCAAACCCAGCTCTTTAACATTTACGTGTCAAAAACTAGCAGAGGAAATCAGAAACCTCCATGGGGTTTTTAAAAAACAATTCTCCACTTGCGGCTATGATGGCATTCAAATCTACATGCTCATCCCATTGGGCAACTCCAGCTATGCAGCCGAAATTTTTAGCTGCTTTCATATCAGTTGTGCTGTCGCCAATGAGCAGACACTGCTTAGGGTTGATATTTGGGTTTTTTTCTAAAAAATTACTAGGTTTGGGTTTGGCATGCTGCGGAGTCCAATGGCAAAAGCTTTGAAAATACTGCGCTATTTGAAGTGCTTCGAGTTGTTTTTGGGTGGAAACTCCTTCACGAGCTGTCCACAAATGGAGACGTTTACCGGCAAGTTTTAGTTTTTCTAGCAACTCCATAATGCCAGGGAACAGGGTGGATGATTCATTTAAGGCAAACTCAGACCAAAGCTGAACCCCTTTGACGTGCTCATTGTGATCTTCAATTCCGAAGCTCTTAAATAAGGTGGGGTAGTCATGCGCGGGCTTGGTTTTGATGTCCGCAAGCGTAACAGGGCGAGCAAGTAGAGCAGAAACTGTTTTTTGATTGATGATCTCAACCTCTCGACGTGAATTGATGAGCGTTCCATCCATATCAAAAATAACATCTGTAATTTGGCTTTGCTCTATGCTGATAACCCTATCTAATGGCAGATAGTGAAACTTCACGGCCATATTTTCTGCAAGCTTATATTCAAATTCTTGATTGAGGATTTTATGTTTTGAATTTGGCAAGACTAAGTGTGGATGCTTTTTGTGAAAATTATCAATGCTCTCACTTAAGACAAATTCCACATGTTCAAAACCTGTAGCATGGAACTTTCCTGCTTTAGGTGCTGGAAGTTCTATAAGCGCAATGTCTCCAAGAGTAGATTCAATGGGCTTATTCAATTTGAAAGTGCTAATGAGGCGCCCGTTCACAGGGCTCTCTGTAAGCAATTGCCCTAGAGTATTTAGCAGGCTCTTGTAGTTTGAGTAATCGTCTTGGCTTTCACAGCGAAAACAAATGTGGTCGGCCTTATAGGGGTGAATGTTGATTTTCTGCAAAGTCAGCTGTTTGCTTAATTTTTCAGCAAACAGCTGGGCATCATTGTAAAAGTTTTCTTGGGTTTGCGGCATGCCCCGCTTTTAGCAAACTATTTTACAAATAAGTATTCTTTGGCCTTTTCCCAATAACTTTTTTGTCGTTGTGGTTGTTCAAGTTTGCTGCGGTCGCTAAGCTTCAGGTGTTGATCGCAGGCAATGGTGTCTTGGGCAACCAGAAGTTCATAATCAGGTTTAAATACGAGGTCTCTAGGATTGTTATGGAAATCCTTAGCCATTCCTGTTCTGCTGACACAGCTTTGCATGGCTGCTAAGCGCTGTGGGCGCGATGACTTCCATTTAACACCAACATGGGTAACGGCGTTAGCGTACATGTCTTCTTCGCGGTTACGAACAAGCTCATCTTCTGTGGCGTCTGGTTTGAACGTGGCGTTGATATCGGGAGTTATGCCAACAATTTGATTTGAGCGTTCGTCACCTTGTGGATTAGCTGGAACAAAAAATCTTTGTATGGTTTTAGCCAAATAGACTTTGTTGTTGGATGCTAGTTCACCGATGGCTTGAACTGTGCCCTTTCCAAAGGATCGTTCACCGACAATCCAAGCAGCCTCATTGCCTTGTAGCGATCCAGAGACAATTTCAGATGCGCTAGCAGATCCAGCGTTAATCAAAACCACCATTGGGATGCCGTAAAATGTAGCTTTGGCATTGTTGTAATAACTATTCTCTAGTTCTCCATTTAAATTACGAACGGAGGCGAGGAGCTTGTTGATGGGGGAAAATACAGCACTAATGCAAAGCCCTTCTTGAAGTAATCCCCCTGGGTTGTTGCGCAAATCAAGGGCAACTCCATTGAATTTTTCAGTACCGTTAATGGCCTCGTATAGTGAGCTAAGAACATCCTTACATGTTCCTTCAATAAATGATCCGACTGTAATGACAACTACGCGACGAAGTCCTTCACCAACAATACGTGATTCTACATTGTTATGAATCACTTTCTTTCGAACTATTTTTACATTGAAGACTTCATTTTTTCTTTTAATTGTCAGTTCAACGGTGCTGCCTTCTGCACCAAGAATTTTTTGAGGAACATTTTTTATGAAATTGCTTACAGCTTCTCCATTTACAGCTGTAATTTCATCACGTGAACGAATTCCGGCTTTGTGTGCTGGGCCTCCATGAATAGGATTTTCAATGATCACACGATTATCGGTTGTCGTATTAAGTAGCACACCTATACCTATGAGGCTTGGTGCTTGTTTGGGAGAAGTTCTCTCTCTCATGAGCTCTCCAGGTTGAATATAGGTGTGAGGATCGGCGGCATGGCTGAGGTAGTTATTAATGGCATCGGCAGCTATGACAGATTCGGAGATTGTGTCTTTCCTTGGTTGTTGAATGAGCCATTCTCTAAGAGAATCAAAATCTATAGCATCAGATTTTGCGTGCAAGCTGGCTAATGCCTTGTAGCGATTGTCGATGCTTTCTTTGTTTTTTTGTTTTATCTGCGCTTGGGTCAACTTGCTAACATCTTCTGTTGTGCGCTTGCTCGTGTCTAAAATATTCAACGAGCCAAATGTTGCCGGAGTATTGAGTGTTTGGTCTCCTGGCTGTTGTAGAGTTGTAGGCAACAGCATTAATTTTTTTTCTCCTGCCGAGAGGACTGTATTGGCAAAGGCAATGCAGCCTACAAAGTTACTGCTGTGCAGTTTGCAGTTTTTGTTGTTCAAATAGCGCGCAGATTCAGTTTTGAGTTGAATTCCTGTTTCGTTCCAATATTCAGCTAAAGTTTTCTTGCTCTGCGCAGGAGCGTTTAGGCTTAGGAATAGAATTAGAAATAGTGAGGAATTAAAGGGATTTAATGTCATGGGCTAAGGCTTATATCACATATTAACGCCCCGCGCCTTAATTTTACTTAAATCCTTTAAAATCAATAATTTGTGCTTATAATTGAGCTACAAAAATAAGGAAAAAATGCCATGAATTTAATTGACATTTCCATACGTAGGCCAGTCTTTGCGTGGATACTGATGAGCTTCCTTATTATTTTTGGGGCCATCTGTGCTTTGCGTTTGGGCATTAGCCAAATGCCTAATGTGGATTTTCCTATTTTGGATATTTCTGTGTCGTATGAGGGCGCATCACCAGAGGTGGTGGAGTCCGACCTTATTGAACCCATTGAGGAGCGCTTGCTCTCCATTGAGGGCATTAAAGAAATGCGCTCAACCGTTCGCCAAAACGGCGGAAGCGTGAAGCTAGAGTTTGATATAGAGAGAAATGTCGATATTGCGCTTCAAGAAGTTCAGGCTGCTCTTAGTCAGTTGCGATTGCCCACAGGAATTGACCCACCTGTCATACGCAAAACAAATCCAGATGATGATCCCATTATGTTTGTTGGCGTAAGCGCCAAAGGAAAACCTTTTCGAGAAGTTTTAATTTGGACAGATACATTTTTTTTAGATCAACTGCGCTTTTTGCCTAATGTTGGTGAGGTTTCCATTGCAGGATTCAGTCAAAGAAACCTTCGAATCTGGATTGATCCCGAAAAATTAAAATCAAAAGATTTAACCATCTCTGATGTGGTTCAGACTGTAGCTAGTCAGCACTTTGAATCGGCAACAGGGCAATATACGCAAAAAGATAAAGAATACCGCATGCGCTGGCAAGGTGAGGCCACCTCCATTGAACAAATGGCAAATCTTGACATCATTCGCCGGGCTGGGCGCCCCATAGAAGATGTGAAGTTTAAAATTAAAGATGTGGCGCGAGTCGAGGATGGCTTAACCGATATTAGGCGTGTTGCTCGCATCAATGGCAGTGAGGCTTTGACAATTGCGGTTCGTAAACAAAAGGGAGCTAACGAAGTTGAAGTAGCCAAGGCTGTCACAAAGAAAATTGAAGAACTCAAAGCAAATTTACCCGAAGGTTACATTGCCGAGACCACTATTAATTTCACTAAGCCTACAGAGGCCGCTGTGAATTCCACTTTGGAAAAATTGCTCATTGCAGCTTTAGTGACTATTGTCGTCTGCTTTTTATTTTTGGGAACTTTTCAAGGCGCTTTGAATATATTGCTCTCCATTCCCACCTCCATTGTGGGGACATTTATTATTGTTTATTTCTCTGGATTTACTTTAAACCTCTTCACGTTGCTGGCCCTCACTTTAGCTATTTCTATAGTGGTCGATGACGCCATCATGTTGCTGGAAAACATAGTTAGGCATTATCGCATGGGTAAAAGCCCTGTTCAGGCTTCTTCTGAGGCCTCAAAAGAAATTTTGCCTGCTGCCATTGCCGCCACACTTGCTGTAGTTGCGGTATTTTTGCCTGTTGTGTTTATGGAAGGCGCCATTGGTAAGTTCTTTTTTCAATTTGGCGTAACGCTATCTGCAGCGGTCATGCTTTCTCTGGTTGAGGCTGTGACTATTACACCAATGCGTGCTGCCGCGTTTTTAAGCACAGCTCCTAAAATTAGTCGTTTTGAATTGTTTTTGGATCATCATTTTGAAGGTTGGGCTAAACGCTATCAGAATATTTTAAAGAAAACGCTCAAGTATCCATTATCTGTGACACTTGTTTCCATATTTTTCTTTGTTCTATCTTTGCTCTTGTTTCGAAACATCAAGCAAGAGTTTGTGCCTGCGCAGGATCAAAACTTGATTTTGATTTCAGCTCAGACGCCTCCGGGTTCGTCTCTTGAATTCACCAATGAGGCTTCTTACAAAGTTGAAGAAATTGTCAAAAAAATTCCAGAACGACAACGTCATTTCATTACCATTGGCGCAGGTGGCCCATCGGCTGAAACAAACCAAATGTTCATGGCGCTTGAATTGTCTCCTAAAAATGAGCGTAAACGCAAACACACCGATATTATGGCGGACCTAAGAAATCAATTTAAAGAACTTAAGGGTGTTCGTGTTTCTATGCGAGACACATCAGTTCGAGGATTGGCTTCAGGCAGAACATTTCCTTTGTCCTTTAACGTTCGAGGGCCTGACTTAGAAGTCCTCAGAGAAAAAACAGCAGAACTCATGAAGAGACTCAATGATGAAGGACTAACTGTCGATTTGGATAGCGATTTTAAAACAGGCTTGCCTGAAATTATTTTAGAGCCCAACAGGGAAATGATGGCAGCTCGAGGCATTGATGTGGAATCTGTTGGCTTAACCTTAGCTACTGCTGTTGGAGGTTTGCGACTTGGCCGTTACACGGCTGAAGGAAAGCGATACGACATCCGATTTAAAATTCCACAAGACAAAATTCAAAGCCTTGAGGATGTCTCAAAAATTTACGTGAGAAATTACGCAGGTTATTTGGTGCCACTCTCGCAATTGGTGAAAATTCGCGAAGAAAAAACGTATCAGTCTATTACGCGAGTGAATCGATTAAGAGCCATTTCGGTTTTTGGCAATATTGCACCAGGGAAATCACAAAACGTGGTTCTAGAAAAAGCTAGAACGTACGCTAAAGAAATGTTTCCTCCAGGTTATGTGTTTGCTTTAGAGGGAGCATCGGCGAGTTTTAATGAATCATTTCAAAGCCTGTTTTTGGCATTGATTGTGGGAATTATTGCGGCCTACGGTATTTTGGCCATTCAGTTCAATTCCTTTGTTCATCCAGTTTCCGTATTGATGGCGCTTCCCTTTAGCGTTACAGGAGCTGTATTAACTTTATGGATGACTGGCAATTCTTTGAACTTGTTTAGTTATATTGGTTTGATTGTGTTGATGGGCATTGCCAAGAAAAACTCTATTTTGCTTGTGGAATTTACCAACCATTTACGCGCGCAGGGAGAATTGAATGTGCGTACGGCTTTGGAGAATGCTTGTCCTGTAAGGCTTCGACCTATTTTGATGACCTCTGTGGCTACGGTAGCGGCTGCAATCCCGTTGGCATTTGGGAATATGATGGGATCGGAAACGCGCTTGCCCATGGGGCTTGCCATTATTGGCGGAACGATTCTTTCTACAGTCTTAACTTTGTTTGTTGTGCCCTGTTTTTATTTATTAACGTCACGACTTGAACGCACAAAACCCATTAGTGCTTTGTGAATCCGGGGCAGGTATTTGTCCACATTGCGTTGTTGCTGAGACATTTTTTAGAATTACAGATAGAATCTAGTGTCAACGATTCATATCTGACCATGTGATTTCCTAATGGACCAAATTGAACAGGTTCCATATGGCTCTGGAGATCTTGTTGGCTGTTTTTCAATTCATCTCGGACACATATTTTTACTTGTGTTTCTGCCTGTAGCATTTTTTCAATCGTATGAATTTGAGAGTAGCAGGAATCTTTATCCTGATTTATCGGTTGCATTATTTCCAACACTTCATTTCTGTCGTTTAAGACGTACAACAAATATTGATGTCTCCAATTATTTTCAGCTTCTGCGTTGAAGAAAAGACATTTCTGTCGGATTCGGTCAGAATTTACTTCAATGATATGAATATCGTTTGGATGGCTCTCGTTAGCCTCTGGAAATGTCTTTAAGTTAAAAACCTTTGTGGATTGGCAGGCAGAAATGTTAAAGCAGAGAGCAAACAAAAGAAAATTACTTTTTAAGGTCTGCATAGGCTCTCCTGTACTTTTTAAGACCCGCCTTCTTGTAATTAGAATGACTCTTCAAAAGCCCTTTATATTCCAAAATTAATTCCTCATGGTCAGGTGGTCTTTTTAACTGATTTATCGCCGTAGCCCGTTTTCTGAAGAGCCAGCGCACTCCTATTGGAATTGCTATATTCGGATCTTTCAAGTTTTTCTGTCGCATTTTGTTGAAAATGAATTCCCTAGCTTCTCCTTTAGGGTCTTGAACAATTTTCAGTGTTTCAGGAGTGATTTGGGTAATCCCATATGCTTTTTTGTTTTCGTGCGGGTCAGCACGAAATCCTGATTCACTCGCGATCAGAGCCTTGACCACGTCGGGATCAAGAGGAGGATCAGCTTTGAATTTTTTGTTAAAATAATCTGTCCATACTGCAATGGCGTCGTCGTATTTGTCAGCATCTTTATATTCTTTGAGTTTGTCTTGGTTAGGATATACGATACCTTTGCGGTTATAGTTCCTAAAAATAGCCATAATCTCATCCACATTCAAATACGTGCCCTTTAGACGTCTCAGATGCCGATCTCTTATTGTAATTCCTGTCGGATTTTTTGCACTGATAGGTACATGGAGAGGGTGCTCCTGTACTGTTGTCGTTTTCTTTTTGATGTTTTTCACCATAATCAAGCTCGTTTTCATTAGTATTGCTTAAGTGGTTCAAAATTATAAGCGTATGAAGTGTATATTATTTCGTGACATGGTTTTGCTTGACTATATGTCCCAGATACGAGACAATGGTTTTAGTGAAGCAGGCTTACTTTCACCCTAAGGCCCGTGCTGCAATCCAAGATTTTCCTGAGGAAATTAGGAGAGAGCTTGGAAGAGCAATATTTGACCTTCAAAAGGGTGAAAAACTCTCAATGCCACTTTCTCGGCCAATGCCGTCAGTGGCTCTTGGAGTAGAAGAGCTGCGAGTAAAAGACTCTTCAGGAGCGTATCGAGTCTTTTATTTTACGAGGCTTGTAGAGGCGATTGTTGTTTTTCATGCATTTGGAAAGAAGTCTCAGAAAACTCCACCGCATGAAATTAGTATCGGACAGAGAAGGCTTAAGGAGATGTTATGAAAAAGGTAAAACCCATTATTGCTAGGAATGCGAAGGAGCTTGCGGAAATTTTAGGACTCAGTCCAGCTGATGGTCTAGAAATTGAAATTCGTAGCGATCTTAATGATAAAATTGTCGAAGTCATCGCGAAAAAGGGATTAACTCATGCTCAAGTTGCAAAGCTTGCTAAAACTTCTCGCACTCGAGTGACTGCGATTCTGAATCGAAATACTCACGACATTTCAACTGATCTAATGCTTAGAGTACTCGCTTCTCTTGGGATTCAAGCAAAACTCCAGTTCAGAAAGGCTGCCTAAGTGAGACAAATCTGCAACAGAAGCATCTACGCTTGGGTCGAGTCCTTTACCACCAGTTTGGGCCTGTAGTGAGAGGCCCATTTTTTTTGAACTGCCTTAGTAGTTTTTGAAATCTTTTTTTCGAGTAACGAAGTGGTTTGTGTTTTAAATCAATCAAATACTGTTCAGCAGCCCAGACATTTTTTGTGGCCCATCTCCAGTTAGCTTTGATATCATTTAAGTTTGCAAGGCCGTAGCCTTTTACGCAGCCTTTGCCATCGATGTAAGGCGGAAAATAACTCCAAACCAAGTCACGAAGACTTCTAAAAACGGGAGCTCTTCCATGTAGTCCCTCGTCTCTTGAGCGAGCAATGGATCCCCATTTTCCATTTTGTTGAAACACGTAAAGAACATGGTCCAGGCCATCAATACTTGCTAAACTCAGGACCAATGGCGGATAGCCATGCTGTTCTAAAATGGCTCCGGCTAAAAAGGCAGCTTCAAGGCAATGCGCTTGCTTGGCACTGTAGGCTTTCGCAGCAGAACAGCAGGTTTCTCCATTTTTTTCAGAGTTGTACTTCATTGCGCGCAATAGTTTTTGAACATCTTTTGGGGTTTTGTAGCGTTTGGCTAGCTGGCTAAACAGCTGGTGCTTTTTCACAAGATCATTGCCTTTATATGACGCCTTTTAAAAAACATTGACGCATGCAAAACAATTTACTTCTTTAAACGCTTGAACAAAAGGGATTGGGAGAATTTTCTATGGCTCAGCATTCAGGCGTGAAATCAGAAGTCAAAATCTTAAATGCGGCAACCATTGTTGCAGCACTTGGTTACTTTGTTGATGTCTACGATTTGGTTTTATTTAGCATTGTTCGTGTTCCAAGTTTACAGGCCTTGGGCTTGCAAGGTGATGAGCTCCTTGATCAAGGCGTTCTACTTTTGAATATGCAAATGATTGGGATGCTTATTGGTGGAGTCTTGTGGGGAATCTGGGGCGATAAAAAAGGTCGCCTGTCTGTATTGTTCGGCTCTATTTTAATGTACTCGCTTGCGAATATTTTTAATGGCTTTGTTAACGACATTCCAACATATGCTGTTTTGCGTTTGATTGCGGGGATTGGACTGGCAGGTGAATTAGGTGCAGGCATCACGTTAGTCGCTGAAATTTTGCCTAAAGAAAAACGCGGCTTGGGCACGACCATTGTTGCCACGGTTGGTGTCATGGGTGCCATTGTTGCTGCCCTTGTGGGTGACAAACTTGATTGGCGTAATGCTTATTTTGTAGGCGGTGGATTGGGTCTGCTTTTGTTGTTTTTAAGAATTTCGGTTCGAGAATCTGGCATGTATCAAGCCATCGAAAATAAACATGTCGCCAAAGGCGATTTAACAATGCTCTTCAAATCGAGTGCTAAATTTAAACTTTACATGAACTGCATTCTAAGTGGCTTGCCAATTTGGGCAGTGCTTGGAATTTTGATGACCTTTGCTCCAGAAGTTGCGCGTGCACTCAACATTCAAGGTGATGTGACCGCAGGGCGTGCCGTACTTTACACTTACATTGGTTTAACTGTTGGTGATTTGCTCAGTGGTCTTTTAAGTCAGTTCTTAAAAAGTCGAAAAAAGGTTATTGCTTTGTTCGCCATGCTTACGGGAGCCTTCACTGTACTGCTCATTAATATGAATGGCGTAAGTGTTGACGATTTTTATTTGGCTTATATTCCTCTGGGTGTGGCTGTTGGTTATTGGGCTGTGTTTATTACAACATCCGCAGAGCAGTTTGGAACCAACTTGCGCTCAACGGTGACAACATCTGCTCCTAATTTTGTTCGTGGAGCCGCTGTGCCTCTCACATTTTTATTTCAATACTTCAAACCAAGTCTTGGCGTCCTTCATGCTGCTGGGGTGGTGATTTTATCCACGGTAGTGATTGCCTTATTGAGCCTACGTGGTCTTAAGGAGAGCTATCACCAGGACCTTGATTTTGTTGAGTAAATAAATTCAGTAAAATCGTATAGTCTCCTCGACTTGACCGCGCTTTGTGAATGGGTCTATTTCAGTAACCATGAAACACATTTCACTTGTCGCTATTTTCACTTCACTCTTAAGCTTTTACTCAACCCATGCCGCAGGACCGGTGGAGTGTTTTAAAGAAGCCTACAAGCAGACCTCAATTTCTAACAAAGGATTAGCCATCCAGCTTTGTGCAGGTGCGGCAACCATTGCTCCAGTCAGCTGTTACAAAGAGGCTTACAAGCAAGTAGCTATTTCTAATTCTTCGTTAGCCATTCAACTCTGTATTGGTGCAACTTCCAATGAGCCAGTGGAATGCTTTAAGGAAGCTTACAGGCTGGTGGCTATTAGCAATGCTGCTGATGCTATTCGTCTGTGTGCTCCACAAAAAACACAGCAGTGTGCAAAGTAGTTAGGATTTATATCCCCAGTAATACCACACGTCGTTTTCATTTTTAAAAATGGAATGTTCGTGATGAGTATGCATTTTAAAATCTCTGGTTTTGTAGTGTGCCTTAAATTCAACGTAACCAGTCTTTCCCTCAACTAAGCTTTGAATAATTTCTAATTGAATGAATGTGACTGAATTTGCCCAGTCTGCATTTGCTCTGTGATCCATAAGGCCTTCCACTTCAGGATGTGTGGTTTGGACTAAATAGCTCATTTTTTTAATCACAAAAGCGCTGTATCTTGAACGCATGAGTTGTTCTGGTGTCTGAGCTTTGCTTTGATTTTCATGCAAAGGTTTACAGCAATCATTGTATGCTAGTGAGCTAAGGCATGGGCATGCGCTGTTGCTCATTTGGGGCTTTGCCTTTTTAGCTTAAGTAGTGTGATTTCGCCTGGCACTCCAAAGCGAATGGGTGGGCCCCAGTAACCAGTGCCTTGGTTGACATAAATCCACATGTTTTTGTAACGATTCAACCCACGGCTAAAGGTGTGAACAAGTCCCACTAGTAAACTCCAAGGAAAAAATTGTCCAGAGTGCGTATGGCCTGAAAGTTGAAGATCAAAACCAGCGGTAGCAGCTTCATGATAAATGCCTGGGTGATGAGCTAAGAGCAGCTTTATGCTGGATTCTTGAATGTTAGTATCCGTAGTATTTAAGATGCTTTCCAGTGAACTTCTTTTTTCAAAACCAAAACGTTCTGCGGTTTTATCTGGCACTCCAGCAATGAGAAGCTTTGCTGAGCTGCCTTTGGAAATGACTTCACAGCGATTATGAAGAACATGAAAGCCCATGTGCTCAAAGGCTTTAATCCATGCTTGGCCATTCCAGTAATATTCATGATTGCCACTGATGTAAAAAATGCCATGGGTGGCAGAAAGTTTTCCGAGTGGTTCTATGTCGGCTTTGAGTTGATCAACGTAACCATCAACTAAGTCCCCGGTGAGTACAATGAGGTCAGGTTTTAGGGCGTTTGCCTTTTGCACAACTTGAGATACAAATTTTCGTTTGATTGTGGGACCGACGTGCAAATCAGAAATTTGAACAATGCGAAAATCTTCAAATTCATCTGGGAGTTCAGCGATGGGCACTTCTACAGTTTTGCATTGGGGAAAGCGCGCCTGTAGTGCGCCAACTTTTCCAGTGATCAGTGTTAGGCAGATGGCTGCAATGACCGATAATGAGTTCAAATCATATAATTCTTGAACATGGAATAAGCTAAGCAAAACAAGGCTAAGGTCAGCAATGATCAGGTAAAAAAACAAGCAAGAAAAAAGCCCTAAGGCGTAATAGTTGATCCAGTGGAAAAGCCATTGAAAGGCATTCTGAGTTTTAAAAAATCGGCTAGAAAAAGGGCCAAGAATTTGGAAAAGTAAAAAGATAACGAGCCCGTAGGCTATCCATTCTCCTTGGCCTATGCTGGGAAATCCGACAACCAGTCGCTGCCACACATAGTAAGCCACTAGGCTTAAAATTAAAGTGAGTGTAGTGACAAAAGCTATGAGTTGTCGGTTCACGTCTATGGTATCTTCCTTAGTGTCATTCTCACTTTACTATGAATGCGGCCCACGTGAGATCCAGTTTGTTCATTTTCTTGTATAAACTCAAAGTCAGTCGAATTCAGTTGGCGAATCTGGTAGCTCGTGTTTTCACGATCAATGCTATTTGAGAGGTCTCGTTTAGCCCATAGTGTTTTTCTCCAGCGAGCAGATTGGTTTGGGGCGCCATAAAAGTAGTGTTTTGTTTCGGCCCAAACTGTCGTGCCATCGCGAACAGTGTCGTTCTCATGGTCTAAAGGGACAGTGTAGCTGCCGCCAGTTTCATAATAAAATCCTACACGGTGCTTTAATGTCGCATCTTTTTCAATGCTGACGGTTTTAATGCTCAAGTCTCCGTTACTGGAAATTACAGTGTAGCGTCCAATGAAATTAGAAAAGGGATTGAGGTCATTAACAGAGGTTATTTTGTATTCTTGTTCGTGCACGGGTTGTGATGGCTGGGTGGGGGCAGGTGCTGGTACTTTAGGTGTTGATGCTACCCAGCTTTGTCCTGCGCAGTTTTTTTCAAATCTCGTTTTACGCATGTCTTCAGCACAGTATGAATTGGCTTCATGATTCAAAAGCAATTGGCAAAGTTCATCGCGGGAGTTGTAGTCTTTTTTACCTGTATTGCACCCGTTGACGCTATATTGGTAGTAACCACTAAAGCTCTCTGAGCTGCTTTGGCTCCCAAAGGTGGTGTCATCGCTTGAGCTATCTCCTATGGTGTAGCTTGGTGTTCCTCCGCAGCCGCTTAAATTTAAGCAAGCTAAAATTGTGAAAATAGATGTGAATTTATAATGTTGTGTGTGATTCATGCGTCTAATTAAAGCAAGCCATGTGCCAGTTTGAGAGTGTTGATTTTGCAGGGCTTTTTTTGTTTGCATCTGTGATTTTGCCAAATTTGTCATAACTTGCGGACAAGATTGGCAGTTACCAGGTTTTTCTAAGGTGTACGGGGTCTGATTTTTTACGCAATTTGATGTTCAAGAATTCTACAAACAAGGAAAAGCCCATAGCAAAGTAGATGTAGCCTTTTGAGATGTGTTGATTAAATCCTTCTGCGACTAGCATCACTCCAATCAAGAGTAAAAAGCTCAGAGCTAGAATTTTTACAGTCGGATGCTGGTCTACAAATTTTGAAATAGGTGCAGCAATGAAAATCATAAGCAGTGTGGAAGTAATCACCGCAGCAATCATAATGGCTGTGCTGTCGACCATGCCAACCGCTGTAATGACGGAATCAAGTGAGAAAACAACATCTAAAATTAGGATTTGTGTAATCACAGAAATGAATTTAGACGGTGTTTTGGTATTGGCTTCGTGTTCGTCGGCCTCAAGTTTTTGGTGAATTTCATGAGTGCTTTTGGCAATTAAAAACAAACCACCTAAAAGTAAAATTAAATCGCGCCCAGAAATTTCTTCACTCATGACTGTAAACAAAGGATCTGTGAGTTTGATGACCCAAGATAAAGACAGCAAAAGTAAAATGCGTGTGATAACCGCAAGAGCAAGCCCCGTGTTGCGTGCTTTGTCTTGCTCATGCTTGGGCAATTTTGAAGACAAAATGGAAATGAAAATGACGTTGTCGACGCCTAAGATGAGTTCAAGAGCGCATAAGGTTAAAAAAGGTATGATGGCAGAGACGCTAAATAGTGATTCCATGAGGTCTTTAATAATACAGACACTTAGCTCTTGTAATGGCCACGCAATTTATTGACTCAAGGTGCCAAAAGGTGCTATCAGTTGCGTTTAGATTTCAAAATCACAGAGGGCATTAACTATATGAATCGTATCATGAATTTTGTTTTTCTTTTTTTCATGTTGTCGTTTGTAGTTCCAGCGTTCTCGGCGTCGAAAAATAAAATGGATGTGCAATGGGTACACCAGAAATCATCAGCGGACAAATTGGTGATTTGTGGGAAAGAAAAAAAACCGTTATTTCCACAAACAGAGCTGGCTTATGATTTGAATTTGAGTTCTCCAGTTGTGACTCAAACATATAAACTTTCTCACTTAGCTTCGTTTCAGTTTTACAAATGCGAAAATAAAAAATGGATCGATGCCGCGGCCCCAGCTCAGCTTTCCAATTTTGATATTCAAATTGCAGTTGCTAGTCTTTGGACCACCGGTCAGACGCCAAAGCCAGAAGATATAAAAGACGTAAAACCCATTAAATCCCAAACTCAAACACCCATTAATTTAAGTTTAGGGAAATTGTTCGATAAAGATCAGCAAGGGGATTATCGAGAAGGCTTTACGGCGACTTTGCGTTTGAAGTTTTTCTTAGCTCCTAAAAATTCAGGCAAAACTCTAACACTTGCGGAGCTCCAGGAAGTATCTTCATTTTTGAGCGTTAAGTATAAATTGAATATTGGTGCTGAGGTCAATACTAGTGATGTTGAAGAAGATGTGGACCCTGCGCACGCCCACTATTGTGGCGAGTCTGTGTTGCCTGAAGGACTTATTCGAGCAAGAAACGCTGCCAACCCAGATGAGACCGATGGAAAATGGTTTTATAGAACTAGCGATTTGATGATTGAGAACACCGGCAAAACGCTGCGTGTTCAGTATCGTTTATACGCAGTGGAGTGCAAACAGCGTGAATCCGACAAAAAGCATTACTGGGAGACGGTTGCATTTCCTGAGAAGGTTGAAGCGTTTGTTGGTCGATTTGATGGGTTTTTCTCTGGGACTAGTTTTCATCAAGGATCAGGATTGGATCAAAATGCAATTTTAAAGCGTTACATAGAGATGTCCAATAAATCACATGGCCTGCTAGCGTTTCACGAGGTTTCTCCTGTGCTTGTGGCTTTGGAAATTCCCGTTCAAGAAGTTATGACTGATAAGAGTTTTAATGAGTTTCAAAATGGTGCCGTAGTGCCTGTTCAGTTAGCTCTTGGAATTCGTAGTCCTTATCGGGTCATTCCAGGTTGGGGTTTGAATGGTTATCCTGGCGTTATGGATTTTAAGCCATATCCATTTTTTAAATCCGATTTTTACCTGCAAAAAAACAGTCGAGAAGTGATTCGTCCCATTCCAGTTTCGATGGCCCACAAAAAAACTGTGGATAATTTTGCACTGGTTAAGAAATGGGAAAGCAAGAATCTCGAAGCCAAGGCAGGTACAAACGCTAAATATGCATGGGATCGCTTTGAAATTGAGTTGTATAAAAATCAAGACCAAAAGTTATGGCAAATTCAGCTAAACTCACGAGCCATGACGAGCGCAAAAAAAGAGATTGTACGTCCTTTGAGTTTAGGCATTTACTCAACGGTTGGCGGCGTTGTTGATTTAAGGCAAATGGGCAAGGCAAAGAATGCAAAAAATGATTTGGGTCCCTGGGCAAATTATGAAGCTGGTAAGTTGGTGTTGTCGCGAGCTGTTGACCTTCCCAATGGTGAGAAGCTTATTTATAGACTTGAACTGAAGGCTGACCCTCAGCTGAATTTGATTGAGTCTGCTGAGCTTAGGATGGCAAAAGTTGAAGACCAGCAAAGCTCTGGTGCAACAATTATTGAGGAATGGTGGTTGCTCAACAACTGGCAACCACTACCGTTAAAGAAATAGTGAATGAGGAGTTTAATTATGAAAACGTTACGGATGTTCTTTTCTTTGTTTCTTGTACTGTTTGCTTTGGTGTCTCAAGCCGCTCCAATTGAATCTAAAAACAAGTGTGAAGATGGTGTTGATAAAACAGTTAGGGCGTATATCCAGAGTAATTGGGTTTTAAGTGAAGATAAAATTCAAAAAGAAGATGCCCATTTTTGGGAATCTCAAGATGACCAGCAGTTTCGTTACGGTGTTAGCTACTATTTTAAATTTAGGAGTGAGAACAGGGTTTTTAGTGGGAAGGTTGTAGCCAAGGCTTATGATGTTGCCGACGGCTTGCCTTGTTCAATTGGTTCGTTGGTATTTTACAGAAATACCTACGAGATGAAATAGCTGATCTTTGTTTAGGAATCTACAGGATCCAAATGAAGCAATTGTTCAATGTCTTCCTTGGAATATAGTTTACCTTTGCCAATGCCAGGACAAAAGGCTTTGACTTCTTTTTCCCACACCTTCACGTTCATATTTTCAGGCCAAAAAGGCCATGTTCTGCATTGCGTGGGGCGCGCCTCATAGGCACTGCATCGCTTAGCATCTAGAAACATGCAGTTTTCATTTTTGCTAATTTTTAAGTGAAAATAGCCGTCTGTTTTAGAGCAGTACTTTCTGGTGAATGAAAGAGTTGAAATCTTTAAAAATTTTGCAAAACGCTTCCTGTCGTTCAAGGTCAAATAAATATACCCATATTGACCTCGTGAAACACAGCATTTCCCTGAGCCCTGACATTCAAATTGAATGCCAGAAGACCAAAACGTTGGTTTTTTAGACTTTGCTTGTTGCATTCTATGCAATTGTAGCAGATTTGACAGCATACTGCGCTGGTTCTATGAATTGTCTTGCTATGAAAAAACTGCATAAAATACTATTTTCCATTTCATTGATATTCGTCGTTCAGGTGCATGCTCAGTCAAGCCAGAAGGCTCTCAGGACTATGATGTGTGTGATGAAGCCAAAGAACTCCTCAAAAATTGTACGCTATGGAATGATTAAGGACTTTTCGTATATTGATTTCACTGGTGATACCAAATACAGCAGTGAATTGAGTCTGTACCCAGACTACAAGAGAAACAAGAAAGTATTTTCAGTGTTCATTAAGCTTGGTAATGGTTCCTACGATGATCCACAACAAAGCCGAGATTCTGACCCTACTAGCAAAAGCGGCTGGGGTGGTTTAGCGTTTTACATTTTGGACGCCAATGGCGACACAGTTGAAGTTGGTGCCGTGTTAAAAGCGTTTCGTGATCAGCGAAATCAAAAAGAAAGACACTATAAATTTATTTCCTACAAAACTGACGAAAAAATCATAGCCTCTGACTATTCCATTTTTTCATGCCAAGACAGCAATAGCCGTTTTTAATCAAAACGGTTTTTGGTGTCTGAAGATTTTTTAGGAACCCATTGACCACGTTGTCCAGAAGAGCCACCGCGCGAATCTGCTCCGCCACGGTCTCTGCTATCACGTCTTCTTGAGTCGCTTCCGCCGCTACCGTGATCCCTGCTTGGTCCTGAGGATTGACGATTTCCTCCGCCTCCACCACCACGATACTTAGGTCTTCCTCCACCACCGCCACTAGCATGGCCTCTGCTGTCGCCCCTGCGACCACTGCCGCTATGGTGTCGTCTTGAGGAGTCTTCACCTCGGTCAAATTGTGGCGTGAAGTTTGTTTTTTCAGGCATTGCCAACACTTCTGGCAAGAGCATGCCAATAAAGCGAGCTACAATTTCTTTGGGCTCCATATCTTTAATGACTTGCATCCATGTTTCATCCATTAGCTCAGCTGCACGAGCAAAGTTTTTTTGTTCGCCAAAGCGTGGAAGCAATGAGGTGACTTTTTTAATGCCAATGTCTTTGCTCGAGGGAATGATTCCTTGTTTCATGCGACTTTTCGTCATGAATTCAATGCGCTCAATGAGTCTACGGTTAGCTGGGGTTACAAGGCTAAGTGCTACTCCAGATTTTCCACTGCGTGCGGTTCTGCCAATGCGGTGAACATAGCTGTCAAGTTCTCTTGGAATGGAATAGTTCACCACATGAGTGACGTCTTTGACATCAAGGCCACGAGCAGCCACATCCGTACAAACAATCATTTGAAGTTGATGGTCGCGGAATGCTTGCATGGTTTTTTCACGACTGCGTTGGTCTTTATCGCCATGAAGAGAATCCACTTTGTAGCCACGCTCCATAAGGTACATGCTTAAGTCGCTGACCAGTGCTTTGGTTTGGCAGAAAATAATGCCATAAAAATCTTCAGCATCGTCAATGAGTTTGCATAGGATTTCTGGTTTGTTGGATTCGTGAGTGATGTAATAAATTTGTTCCACATTTGTGGAGAGCATTTCCTTGTTGTTGACTTGAACCTGCTTTGGTTTGCGCAAATAGTTATCGGCCACTCGACGAACTTCGCGGCTCATGGTCGCGGAGAAAAGCCAAATATTGCTTTCATCGCGAGGCACAGCTTCAAGAATTTTCTCAAGTTCGTCTTTAAAGCCCATGGAAATCATTTCATCGGCTTCATCTAAAATTACAGTTTGAACACTACCAAGCTTAAGGGTTCCACGGTCAATATGGTCTATGACTCGTCCAGGAGTACCGACAACAATGGCTGCTCCTTGTTTGAGCCCATAAACTTGATCGCCAAAACTTGCTCCGCCGTAAACGGGCACGGCTCTGACGCCTTTAAATTTTCCAAGTAAGTTGATTTGCCCTGAAACTTGCATAGCAAGTTCACGTGTGGGGCATAAAACAATTGCTTGCACTTCTCTTTTTTTAGTGTCGATTTTTTCTAGCATGGGAATGCCGAAAGCTGCTGTTTTTCCTGTTCCCGTTGCCGCTAAACCAAGAAAATCTGTGGCTTCACCTAGTAAAATAGGGAGTGCTTGTGCCTGAATAGGGCTTGGCGTTGTGTACCCAAGTTCTGTTATGGCGCGCTGTAGGTTAGGGCTGAGGGTTAGTTCGCTGAAGGAATTCACAGGGGTTTCATACACTATACGAGACTGAACTCAAACCACCAATTTCTACCTCTTCTATGATATGTACGAAATATGAAGAAAACGATCCATAAGGCACAAACCCGAGGCTTTGCTAACCATGGTTGGCTGAAAAGCCACCATACCTTTAGCTTTGCTGACTACCGTAATGCCGAAAGGGTCCATTTTGGGATGTTGCGCGTACTTAATGATGATTGGATAGAGGCGGCTAAAGGTTTTGGCACTCATCCTCATGAAAATATGGAGATTGTCACCATCCCTTTGGAGGGGGCTCTTCGGCATAAAGACAGCATGGGACATGAGCAGGTCATTACAAAGGGTGAAGTACAAAGAATGTCAGCAGGAACGGGTCTGACACATTCTGAGTATAATGACTCAAAGGCTGATCCCGTCACATTGTTGCAGATTTGGGTATTTCCTAATGTGAAAAATGTAGCGCCTAGTTATGAGCAAAAACGCTTTTTAGAAACAAGTCGAGAAAATCAATTCCAGCTCGTTGTTGCGCCCTTGGGTTTGGATGGTGCCGTAAGTATTCAACAGGACGCCTTCTTTTCACTGGCAAACTTAAAAGCTAGCAAAACATTAAATTATGAGTGGAAAAGGCCTGGTCATGGAGCATATTTTTTTGTGATTGAAGGTCAGGTGACTATTGCTGGTGAATCTTTAGAGCGTAGAGATGCTATGGGTGTAACAGAGGCTCAGTCTCTAGAAATCACATCTAAAGCTGACAGCGAAATTTTAGTTATTGAAGTTCCCATGCAAGGCCGCGCACAATAAAAAGGCCATGACCACTTTGGTGGTCTATGGCCTTTTGCTAATTGATTTTAGCGAAGTTTCCAGCCTTCAGTCATGGTTCTGACCCATGTATTGTCATCAGAACCCCTTGCTGTAATTGAGATTTCTGATCCGGAAGAACGAATGTCAATGAGCTCTCTTACAATGCCACCAAGACCGTTCCATGTTCCATCATGGTAGGTACGATAGTAAAGAGCATCATTAGTACCCACGCAGAAAATGTAAAGTTGCCCTTGGTGGACAAGTGCTAGTGGCTCTTGTGTGATGGCGCCATTGCTGCTCAAATCAATTTGTCGTCCTGTGCGTTCATTGGTTGCAATGAGTCTTGTACCACTTCTTGAGAAAGCAAGGTAATCGCCTTCAAAGAAAACACGATTGCTAGCAATGTGCCGCGATGGAGGAGGAAATCTTCCATCATCTCTGTGGCGACCGTCATGATTTGCAATGGACAGGGCTTGATCAAGGAGCGATAGCAGAAGTTGTTTGTTTTGCATTGATAGGCGGCTAGATTTGAACTGAATTGCAGAGTTCAGATCGCCAGCTTTTTCCACAAGTACTCGGTCTAACCTGTCGTGACGAGGTGGAATGCGTCCGTCATCGCGTCTTTGCGCATTTGATGATGCGCTAAAAAACGCAAGGCCTAAAAAAGCGGTAAATACTAAATTACGTTGGATCATAGGGGTTCTCCATTTGTTTAGATTGGCTTCATTGCCACTTCTGACCGTATTCAAATTATTTATCTGATAAAACTTACAAAAGCTTAATTATTTCAACGATCTCTTGAATGCTTAGTTGTTGAGTGGACTTCAATTATTAAGATTATGTTAAATAGTCATTTTCCGCTAAAGTTTTTCTTCTTGCTTTTGGTATTTGCACGAATCATCAAAAAACCCTCTCCAAGTCTATGATATCAAAAGGGTTAAGAATTTTTAAAGCATAACACACGCTAGATATTTTATTCTTATATTGTGGAATGTAAGCTGATAACGGAGCAAAGCCTCCGAACCATATATAGCGTCTTAGCAGTTACGATGCTGCTAGGTTTTCAAGAGGCGGCCCAAGGGCAGTCATCCTCTTCTGCATCAGCTATGGCTAAGATGACTGTTGTGGCTCCAGTTCAAATCCGAGTTGTGAATGATTTAGACTTCGGTTTAGCCGGTCAGGACTCAGGCGCGGTTAGTGTCTCTCCTACTTCAGGTTCAAAGGCAGCAAAATTCGTCGTTGAAGGTGAGGCTGGCCGAGCGGTTTCTATTGTTCTTCCTCAAAATGATACAGTTTATATGAAACATCAAGGCAGTGAAGACGAAGTCATTGGCATTAACGGCTTTATCTCCTATCCCCAAAGTGGTTCGCCCATTGGGTCAAATGGAAAAGTTGAAATAGCGGTTGGGGCTACTCGCTCTGCCATAAAGAACAATCAAGCAACGGGGAACTACACTGGCGAGTTTACTGTGACCGTTACGTATCAATAAATTAAACTAATTTGAATTTTTTATAATTTCTAAATTTGGAACTTGAATAATGGCGCCTTGCTCTGGTGCTTCTACTGTTTGAGAGGCAATAACTGAGCGATAGTTTTTTTGGAGCAAGTCTTCTTGAACAAGCTCAATAATATATTTTCCAGCTTCAACCCCTTCTAGCCAATAGTAGCCGTCTTGGTCAGACCTAAAGGCTTTAACTTCTTTACCATCAATGGTTTTAAAAACCAGCTTAAGTCCCTTGCGCCCAATTTTCTCGTTTTTTTTGTTTTCAACAACGAAACCTTCCACATGAGACACAGTGATAAATGGAACATCTTTAAAGATTGCTTTTCCGGGTCTGCCATAGACTGAGAAGCTATCTTCTTTAGGTTTAACAAAAGGATCATCAATTGAGGAGAGTGCTACAACAAAGTCGACACCTTGATAGGCGGGGAGTTGGGTGAATCTAGCCAGGCCTTCAGCATCTGTTTTTACTCCAATTTTGCTGGCACTGCTTAAGAACTCTACTTTTTCAAGTAGAGGCTCATCAGGCTCACGTTGTTGGTTTCTGTTGCTGTCTAAATAAGCGCGAAACGTAATGGAACCAGTCTGTGCTTGAGCGTTGTGGTCGATGTATGTTTTTTTTACTTTCGTGTCATAAGTTAAATTCGTGCTTAAGAATGCAGAAAGCAAAATACTTCGTTTGTTGTCAAAGCTAAGAACTGATCCAAGTTTATAACTCTGAAAGTTTTTGGCAATTTGTGATTGGATGGACTGAATGGCGGACTCAAATTGATTGAAATACTGGAAAGAAACAAAAATATTTTTTGCAAAAGTTCTTTCTATGCCAAGCTGAAAGCTGTTTAGTTTATTGAGGGAGTAATTCCATTCGTTGCGGATTTTCCATATAAAAGAATTGATGGTCGCGGCAAATATGCCAATGAAATAAGCCTCAGGATATATTTTATAAGTGGTGCTATGATTGAAAAACAAATTAGTGAAGTTGGTTGAAAGCCGATTGATGTATTCAATGGAATAATGGCTTTCTTTGTAGGTGTTGTAGTTGACGTTATTGGTTACACCAATAGCTATACTGGTGGGAATAACGAAGTTTGAGCCCAGTGAATATTGTTGTATGGCATCCTTGCCAATAGCTTGCTCCACCCATTCGTTTTGATAGTTGAATGAGCGGATGTGCTGCAAAGACCATTGAGATTTTTTTATGGGGAATTGGGTGCTGGCTAGTGTTGCAAAAGCTGCTTTATCATTAATGGCAAAGCTTAACGTACTTAGCGCTCCGAAGTCTGCATTGGTTGCGCCAACGGCTAAATTTCTTGAATCAATGCTTTTGTCTAAGCCATTAACTGATTTTTTTTGTGCAGCAAAGACTTGGAGACTGGTTCTACCAAAAAGGTAGCGATCAGCTTGAAGTCCAACTCTTTGGTCGGCCTTGTTAAATAAAGAGGATTCCGTTTGGTTGAAAAAAAATTTGTAATACGACATCCCTGGCTGAGTCACCCGAGAATCAATTCTAATGAATTGCCTTTCCTCTCTTTTTTCCCCATGAGGCCCTGTAAAACTAAGCTTGAAATCGTTGACTCCGTAGTAGAGCGCTAGATTTTTAAATTCATACAGGCCGCTTCCATCCGCTGTTTTTCGGTCTTTTAAAATATCATTTTGGTAGAGCTCCACATCCCAGCCTTGTGGCAAGGCACCGACCAAGTCATGCGATGAAAAAGTAGAGGGCGCTTCTAACGGATAATTAGAAACCACAAAGCCAGTTCCAGACCTCGCCACAGAGACAAGGGGTAGTGTGGGGGTGGAAATATTGATAAGGCTATATTCTTTGGCTTTAAGAGGCCCAAGTAGTGTGCCATCAATCTCTTTTTTGCTCATGTTAATTGTTTTTGTATGCAGCTTTCTTTGGTCTCCATTGAGGTAGATTTGTGTGTCGTGTTTTAGAAGCTCGCCTGTGATGTAGGTGTCGGAGTTTAAGCCAAATTCCTTTGAGTTTGGGTATTTGTTGAAATTTGTCTCTAATTGTTGATCAATAGAAATGCCGTCGATGTACTGATCTTCTGGTGTAATTTTTTTGTAGTTTGATTTGTCTATGCTGCCTTGCTGGTAAATGTTTTTTTGCGAAAGGCTTTGTTTGAGTTGGTAGGGTATAGGCGTTCTGGTTGTGACATGAACTTTGGAGGCTAGTAGATCGACCTTAAGGCTTTGATCAAACCACTTTTCTATGTATGAAATTGGAACCAGAATGCTGTCTTCTGTGTATTTGATATCTTCACATGGGTATGAGGATTGAATGGATTCAAGAATGTACTGGCATTGATTGATGTCTAAAAAAAAGGTGCGTGCTTCGTTATGAATGAACCCTTTAGCTTGTTTGATTTTAGGTGACACTGTTATGGCTGAATCCATGCTTTGAACCCAGTCCTCAAGCGAGACAATCCAAGAGGATTTTTCAATCAGTGGGTAAAAAATAACAGCATCAGACAAAATAGAGCCATCGTTTAAAACAACTTGAAAAATTCTTTCCTCTTGCTGGTCTTGGGCATGGCTAGTCTTAAGTTGAAAAATAAAAAATAGTACCAACGCTAAGACACAAGCCGAGTGTTTTTTTTGCATTTAACTACGCTTAGTAAACTACAATAATTTGAAAACTACCACTATAGCTGCCGACAGTTTGGTTGAATAACAAAGCAGCGCGAGTGGCACCAATATACAGAAATTGCCTTCCTTGATTGTTTAGCAAACCATTGGATGCAGGATTTGAAGTGAAATTACTCACAGATATTCTTTGCTGTGCAGTTGAGCCGCTTCCAGTAGTCATGTTGATGGCCGTCGAGGGTAGTGTAATGACGTAGGTTGTGTTTTTTTTGCCTTTTACGTCAAAGCTTGCGTTTTCTGACGTCTCAGTGGTGCCGGGGGGCACTACTTTGGGTCCATCACCTTGAGGTGCAGATCCAAATATTAAATCAGAATTTTGTGATATGGACAAAGCTTGCGAATTTGCGTGATTCTGGGAAATTAGGCAACATAGAACAAAAAAAATATTGCAAAAAGTGCGCAAGCTACTTAAGGGTTGCTTCAACAGCATGAACTAGTTTTCCACCATCTTCTTCGCTGCTTTTGTATTCAACTTTAAGTGTGCCGTTATTTAGGGCAACGGCGGGTTCAATACTTAAAGGGTAAGTTGCTTTGCGCTCATCAACGTACATGGATACGCCTTTGGCTATGGCGATTTCTTTTGAGTTGCCGTCTTTATCTTTGAAAGAAACAAAAAAATCACCGTAGGTCACGCCTGGGCCACTTTTCTTCATGGTGACAGTGAAATAACGTTTAGCCTCTTTATCCGTCATAATTGAAGGTGCTTCAAGCGTGACGGTGGGCTGTAGATTGCCTTTTTTCACAATGATGGGAATGGCAACAGCAACCTTTACCGAAAGTTTCATGGAGACCTTTGTTGGGTCGGCATTTGGGTCAGTTGCGCTATCATCTGTTGTGGGTTCAAATAATATGTGCGCTCTATAATCGCCTTCAGGCAGGTCTGCAGGGCGAATCACCATGATTCTTAGTACTTGCTCTAAGTTTGGCTGGAGTGTGACCTCGCGAGGGCTAAAGCGGATCATTTTAAAGGCTGAGTCTTTGGGCTCTTCTGGTTTGGTAGCTAATTCTAATCCACCATCAGGTTTCATTTTGTAATATATGGCGCTAATTTTATATTTTTCAGGTGTTGTACCTGTGTGGCGCAGTGAGAGCTGGCCTATCCTTTTTTTTTCTTCAATTAAAAGTCTAGTCGGGAAAACTTGGAGATTGGCAAAAACGCCTTGAGTAAAGAGAAGGCCAAAGAAAGTAATAAGCCATTTCATGAAAGTGATTATAGGTGAGAAATGGCAAAAAAAAAATATCAGAGCAGCCATTAAGCCGCCCTGATATTTTTAACACATCATATTAGTAAGCTACGGTAACTGTGAATGAACCAGTGTAGCTGCCAGGTGTTTGAGTTGCTAGGAGAGCCGCTCGTGTGGCGCCAACAAACAAAGTTTGCGATCCACCAGCGCTCAAAGTACCACCTGTACCTTCTGCTGGGTTAGACACAAAGGAATCAACGTTGATTTCTGTATTAGCAGAACCACCGCCGCCTGTGATCATTTTTATTGTTGAATCAGCAGGTAGATCAATAGTGTATGTTGCGTTTGGGTTACCAGTAACGCTAAAGCTTGCGTTAGATGCGTTCTCAGATGAACCTGGAGCGACTGGTAATGCAGCATCACCTTGGATTCCTGTTCCAAAATCCAAATCAGACACTTTACTAATTGCGATTGCAGCAATAACCACCTGTGTGGCGTTTGCTGTTGTGCTGGCAGCGTGTACGTTTTGATACGTAAACATTGAACCAGCTGCGAGCATAGTGCTCAAAGATAGAATTCCAAATTTTTTCATTTCTTCCCCCCTTAATGAGAATTATACGACGTTCCTACGTCAGTGGGGTATATCGTCATGAGTCTGTCGTGACTTAATAAGTGTTTCGTTAATTTTTAGAAAAGTTAGTGTTTAAAAATGAAACGTGAGTAATTTGAATAATCAACTTAGTCTCATTTAATATGGGATTTATTTAGTTAAAACTGGGTTTTGCTTTGGATAGATTTAAACCAAGGGTGTTTTAAGTAGCCTTTGCCAATGGATAAGATGGCCGTGTCTCCAATTTTAAATTTTGAAAAGGTATCGTAAGAGACGTTAATGTTTCGAGGTATTTCTATTTCTGAGGTTTTAGCACTGACATCTACATGCAGATGATAGGTGTAATATGTACTTCTTCTGCGTCGATGCAATTGTTTGTACACATCAATGACTTTTCCTTCAACAACGATGGCTTCACTTTTATCGAAATGAGTGTTGATGTCGGCAATGAGCCCAATTCCACCAACGGGTATAGAGCAAAAAAGAACTAGAAAGCTCTCAACTAAAATGCGGTGACCTCTAGATGAATTGCGCAGCAATAGGGTGATTAGTGCAAATAAAAATAATGTGATCACAAGACCTAAGGCTAATCCTTGTTTAAAAAGAGGCATGGCATGAAGGTGAATGTCTTCTTGAAAAAACTGCCATTCAAAAAAAGTAGAATAGGCGTAAGCAGCTAGTGACCAAATTAACGATTCAATAACTAATATTTTATAAACAAAAGGATCTTGAAAAAAGCGATACGCAGAATGTTTCATATCTGAAATATGATGATGAAGTTCGGCAATTTTTGTTTTTAAGAGGCTATCTGTTTGTTTGTCTCCTGCGATACAAACGGAAAGTGTAGAACCATCGCATGAGATAAATTTACAGTCTCTTTGAAAAAGCTCTAAAATAAGAGTTTTGGCCTGATCGTCTTTGTTGATTTCCTCAAGAAAATTGAGGCTATCACAGGCAATGTAAATTTTGTTGTTAAATTCAGCATGCTTTGTTTGAAACTCTTTGGCTAGCCCCAGAGATTTGAAGAACGCATCAACTTTGCCTTCTTCGGTTAGTTTGAAAATGGATTTGCAGTCAAAAGGAATCTCAAAGATTGTGGCAGTAATTTTTTGTTTATTGGCTACGGTGTAGTGACTGATTTGTGTTGTGCCAAACGTTTCAACTAGTGTGTTTTTTTTAGTACGAAAAAACTTTTTTTCAAGACGTATAAAGAATGTGACTAGCGCAATAAAAAGCTTAACAAAAAGCCACATGCTTTGATTTTAGGGAAGCTTAGGGGCATTGCAAGGCTTGGGATGTGGATTTGTTAAAATAAATCAGGGTTCTTCGGGTCTAATAGCTGAAATTCACCTGGGGCTAGTTGGCCAAGATCCAGCTTGCCAAAACTTTTGCGATGTAGCGTGATGACCTTGCTTCCAACAGCAGCAAACATGCGTCTTACCTGATGGTATTTGCCCTCGACAATTTTAATTTCCGCTCGGTTCTCAGATAAAATGCTCAATTCTGCAGCTAAGCAAGGTTTTTCTTCTCCACGAAGTGTGAGTGAGCCTGAGGCAAATGTGGCAATCATGTTTTGGCTCAATTGCCCCTCAACGGTGACTTCGTAAACTTTAGCGACATGTTTTTTTGGTGAGGTGAGGTTGTGAACTAGATGGTGCTGGTCAGTGAGTAAAAGCAAGCCACTGGTGTCTTTATCAAGACGCCCAATGCTCACAACTTTAGGCGTGCGCAAGTTCCAGCGCTCAGGGAGGAGCTTGTAGATAGGTTCTCCGTCTTCTTCGGCATGAGAGCAGACGTAACCTAGCGGCTTGTGCATGAGAATGAGTAGGCCTTCTGGGTTGTCGAGTGGTTCGTTGTCTAAAGTCACAAGGTTGGGGTTGACTCGCAAGGTTGGTTTGACGTTTGCAATGCCTTCGACCTTAAGCCGCTCATTTTTAATTAAATAAGCGGCTTCACTCCTTGAACAATAGCCAAGGCTTGCCACCAATTGGTCTAGTCTGGGAAATTTTTTAGAGTTCTGCATGAAAGACCTTAAAACTTTTATCATTTTTTATGGGTGTGACTTTTGTGAAGCAGCTAGCTAGTGTTTTTTCATAGGCAAGAAAGCTATTGGCTACCATGTAAAGCTTTCCTTTGGGTTTAAGTTTGGAGGCAGCCTGTTTAATGAATAAATTACCAAGATTAGCATCGGTGTCTCGACCCTCGTGGAAAGGAGGATTCATCACAATGAAATCAAAAAAAACTAATTGGCTCAAATTGTCGTGTGATGTGATATCAAGCCAATGGAATACAGTTTTTTTGGACCAGGGCTCTAAATTTTTTCTGGCACAATCCAAAGCCCTAGACTCTGCCTCAACAAGATGCAGTGTTGAAATACCGGAATTGTTTTTTAGGATCTCATGAGAAATGTATCCATACCCGCAGCCAAAATCTGCACCAACGCCATTGAGTTCAGGAAGTGTGGAGACAAGAAACGTTGAACCTTGGTCTATTTTATTCCACCCATAAATACCTGGCGTGCTCTCAAATACTGTTTGAGGGATGTACGTTGTTGAGGCTTCCTGTAGCCATTCGTTTAGAAGTTCTGTATTTGAAATTTCTTTTTTATAAATTACACATAGTCGGCATTTGTTTTCACTTAGGGCTTCAAGCTCAGGAACTAATTCACGCAGTCTAGATAAAAACCCTGAAGCACCCTGAGCGTTGGCGCAGGAAAAAACTAAGAAACCTCCCTCAGATAAGCTAAGTAAAGATTTGGCCAAAATGCCTAAGCTTTCTTGGCGCTGTCGTGTGGGAACAAAAAAAATGGCATCATATGTATTGTTGCCGATGCTAATCGTAGCTGTTGTCGCGTATTGCTTAGCCGTAAATTCGTCACAATAAGGTTTAAAGCTTTGGGTGATATGGAGTTTAGTTTTGGGGATGAGTTCTAGCAGTCTCCAAAGCGCAAGGCATGGTTCAGGCTGAGGGATGAGTGGAGTGGAGAATTGAGGGGCTTGCTCTTGCACCCAATGGTGAATGAGTTCCCAGGCATCATTGTTATGAGAACTCATAGGGTCACGCTCTTATTTGGCTCGTAAGTTTTGTATGAGAGTTTGCCAAACTTGGGCTTCGTTTGGAGAGCGAACATGTGTTGGTCGTGACAAAATTTCTACAAGGCGGTTTTCTGGAAAATCCCCCTTTTGACTGAAAAGAGGAACTGTTTCATCACCATAATCAGAGCTGTATTTCATTTCATTCCCATCCAAATACAAAGTCCCAATGGTAGGATCACCTGTTAGGTTATGTGACCAAAAGACAGTGGAGTTTTCCCACCCAATGCTGGGCTCTCCAAGAATCCTTGAGTGATACGCGTGCGCATCTTGATCAAGTTTTTCATTCCAAGGATCAATCTCAGTGGCGGCAGGATAGGCCCCAGCAGCACGTGCTTTTTCGATGATAGCAGGCATAAACTCTGTTGCGAAAGTGTACTTATGTCTTTCAATGTAATTGGGGTTATTAAATACGGTTCCTTTGTAAGATTGTGTTGGCGATAAATACTGAACGATGGGGCAATTGGGAGCCATTCTGCGCATTTGCCCTTTTGGAGTAATGGGAATTCCCATGTCACCTGTAAAGAAAACATAGTACGCCTTGGGCGCTCCAAAAAATGGAGTGTTCACAAAAAACGCATGACGGATGTAGCGCTTTGCCCAGCTGTTTTTAATGAGTCCTCTAACAATTAATCCTCCAGTGCTGTGACCGCCAATAGACACTTGGTCAGAAACATAGCGTCCATAAACAGGGTTTTTTCTTAGGTGTTCTTGAATTTGCGGTATTGAGGGAGGAATTTTATACGGCTCCATAATGGGCTCGTCAGCTCGTCTGTTGCGGTCTCCAACCATCAAAACGCGCACAGCTTCTTCTAGGCGCTTGCGCCAATCATAAGGCCAAGGAATGACTTTAAAATAAGGAACTCTGTATTGCGGATCTAGTGTGCTTACGCCAGCGGGTAGTGCGTAGAGGGTTTTGTAGAAAGGTGGGAAAGAAACCTCTTCACGATTATCAACTTCATTGTAAATTCCTGTGGGGCCAAAATTCCGGAAGAGGTCAATTTTTTTTGCTTCCATTTGAGGAGTACCGTCAGCATTGCAAAGTAACCTTAGGAAATCCCCATGACCAAAGCCTGGTATAGGTAAAATAGGGAAGTCAGGGTAATCATCATGATAGTGAGGGTTGTCGAAATCGGCCCAAAGACGACTTCCAAAAATTCCAGGCAAAAACACAATGGGCAAGTGCTCGAAGATGTGGAGTAGCTTCGGGCTCTCTGCTGAAAATTTTCGGCCTGCTATGTCTAAAATAACTTTTGCTGACAGCGCGTTCTCATTTATTTTAGAATCTGTCTGCGAGTAGAGGTCTGAAATTTTAATGTAATTCTGTGAAATGCCGCGGTGAAAATGCTGTTCTAAATCCTGAGTCCAAACTTTTTGAGTGTTGTTGTACAGGTTGCGAACTTCAACTTGTGCTTTGATGGAAATATCAATAGCTGGGTCAGTTTCAATATAAAGCAGCTGGGTGCCTTGTCCATTTGGTTTATTGGGAATGATTTCTTTTTCAATTCCACTGAGTCGCCAAGTGTGGGTGGACTCTGGAGCGGCCCAGCGAATTGTGGCTGTGAGTTGTGCGCCTTTTTCAATTAGGGGAGCAATCCACTGATTCAGGTTGCTTTCATTGATGGCGTAGGAAAGCGGAGCAAGTCCATGGCCATTTTTTAGGTTGACGTTCACGCGACTTGATTTGAGTAAAAGCTGGATGCTCTCTGTATTGCGTCTATCAAGAGCTAAAGTTAGTGCAGTGTGAGATTCAGGAATCATGGCATTGGGGTTGGCGCCAATGACCAAAAGCAAATCAAGCGATTTGACATAGTTAAAATTCACTGCAGATAGCAGTGGTGTTTCTCCTGCTGAATTGCGCACTTCAAGATTGGGTTCTTTAGCGAGCAATGCATGCAAAAGGCTCATTTGGTTTTCTTGCCTTGAGGTGACAAGGTAATGCAGAATCGTGTTTTGATAGGCATCGACGTGTGCGTTGAGATTGATTTGGGCTGAGGTCAAGAGATCGCGGAAAATAGCTTCGGTGCTGTGATCAGGATAAACCTCTGCAGCTACACGTAGTGCTGTTTTGCGGTCTCTAGTTGTTGCGTTGACATTGGCGCCTTTGCTCATGAGCATTTGAAGCGCTTCACGCTTACGCCCGCTTATAGCAACAAGTAATGGTGTGTAGGATTGGGCGTCGATGGCTTCTAAATCTGGATTGTGCTCAAGTAGAGTTTTCAAAAAATTCAAATTAGATGTGCGCTGTAATGAGATGTGCAGCGCTGAACTGTTGTAGCAAGGTACGCGTGCAGAAGCTTTGTTGGCCAAAAGATAATGGAATATTTCTACTTGATCTTGATCAATTGCCGCGCATAGTGCGGTAGCTTTAGTGGATGTAATTAAGTTCACATTGGCGCCTGCCTGAACAATTTTTTGCACGCTTGGCATTTGCCGGCGGAGTATGGCTTCAATGAGAGGTGAGATTCCGGACTTATTATCCATGTCCAAAGTTGCTCGCGCAGCAATAAGTCTTTCTAGTATGCTTTGATTGTTGGCTATAAGAGCAAAGTAAATTGCGCTGTTTTTATCTTTGTTGAGTAAATTTACATCAGCTCCCCACTCAATAAGACTGGCAGCTATAGTTTTGTGCTGAGAAACTGCTGACATCAGCGGTGTGATTCCACTCTTGTCGGCTAAGTTGATGTTTGCCTGGTTATCTTTAAGGAGTCTTGCGGCTTCTTGTGCGTTGCCCAGAACAGCCATGTGAAATGGTGTTTGTCCGTAGTTGTTTACGGCGTTAATGTTGACATTTAGGCTTAGTAAATAGCTTACAAACTCAGTGTGATTTCCGTAGGCAACTTGATGTAGTGCGGTTGCTCCTTGCGATGTAGCGGCTAAGGGGTCGGCGCCTTTTGCGACGAGAGCTCGTGCAATGGCAAGATGTCCATTCATGGCGGCGCTATGGAGAGCGGTGGCGTAGCTCGATGATACTAATTTAGGATCAGCTCCCTTTTCTAGCATAAGAGTGACAAGTTCCGTCATTCCTTTTGCAGAAGCCAAATGCAAGGGCGTGGTTCCTCTGTCGTCTGCATCGTTTATGGCTATGCCTGTGCGAGCAAGCACGAGAGCGGTGCTGGGGCGATTTCTTTCAATAGCGCTATAAAGTGCGGTGTAGTTTAGTGAATTCTTAAATGCAGGGTTGGCTCTATATTGCAGCAACTTTTCCACAACCGTAGTGTGTCCATACCAAGCGGCACGGTTAATGGCTGTATCGCCATTGCTCATGCGGTGGTTTGGGTTGGCACCTGCTTGCAATAAAAAACTAACTGTTTCTAGAGAACCATAGTCACTGCTTGCAGCAATGAGAGGTGTTTGTCCTTGAGGGTTTACGGAATCAACTACGGCTCCAAAGCGTATGAGCATTCCACACGCTTCTCTGCGTCCATAAAAGGCGGCAACGTTTAGTGGAGTATTTCCAAAGTTATTTGTAGCGTTTGGGTTGGCACCTGCTTTGAGTAATTTTTCTAGCGTTGTGGTGTCGTTGGATTGGATGCAATCGAAGAGGTTGTTACATTCAGCAAAAGCTGCGGGACTTGCTGCAAGAAAAAGTGCAGTAATGAAATATTTTCTAAATAATTTTAATGAGATGGGGGAAATAATCATGCGTGATAGCTAATCAAAACAGCTTTAGCTGTCAACGTTACTGTAGCGGGCTACAGGGCCTTGATCGTCTCTGTAAGTATTCGAATTAGTTATTGATTCAAAGCGTTTTCTTCAAGCGATAATTGGCAGCTATTTCCTGCATCGTACAAGCTTCCAAAGAGCATGGAGCTCTTGTTCTATCAATCACTACTTGTGAGTGACAGAATGAAAAAAATGATCTGCGCAGTCTTCAACTAAGTCTAAGACATGTTCAAACGCCTCAGAGCTGCCGTAGTAGGGGTCCGGGACATGATCTGAATTAAAATTCTTGCTGTACTCTGTTAGCAATTTAACTTTGCTTTGAAGCTCTTGTGTGTGGGCAATTTGAATGAGATTTTGAAGATTTGAATGGTCCATGGCAAAAATTAAGTCAAAGTTGTGGAAATCAGCGACTTGAACTTGTCTTGCTAAATGCTTCATCTCATAACCACGTTTTTCGGCGTGTTTGATGGATCTAGGGTCAGATTTCTCGCCAATATGGTAGCCAGCCGTGCCTGCAGAATCAAAATGATAATTGAGACCAAGAGTGCTCGCTTTTTTTCGAAACACGGCCTCCGCTGTTGGTGACCTGCAGATATTTCCAAGGCAAACAAATAGTATTTTCATAGTGCGGAGGATTCCATTTAATAAGCACTACTTCAATGCTTTTTCATTAACTAAGTGTCGGAAGGGCGAAATTAGTTTGTGTTTTTACAATAAAAAAGTATGGTGCACTTTATGAGCTCATTTCGTATTTTCGCGCTTTTACCGACTCTTTTAGAAACTCTAGAAGAAAAAAAAATTAGCAAACCTACAGATATTCAGAATCAAGCAATGCCTCTGTTGTTAGCGGGAGAATCGGTCATTGGCGTTTCGGAAACTGGAAGTGGAAAAACTATGGCGTATGCCCTGCCTATGCTGCATCGATTGAAAGTTTTGGAAAATGAAGGGCAGGCAGTGTCCGAAGAAGCTCATCCTCGCGGTCTTGTGATTGTGCCAACGCGCGACCTGGGAGAGCAGGTCACCAAAGTTTTTAAGCCATTTACGCACAATACACGTTTGCGTGTGAGAAGTGTGTTGGGTGGAACGACTATGGAAGTTGCAAGACGTAATATAGCAGGAAAATTTGAAGTACTCGTGGCAACACCGGGGCGCATGCTGCAACTAATGGAACGTGGCCTTTTGAGTTTAAGTGATGTGCGCATATTGGTATTTGATGAAGCTGATCAAATGTTGGATCAAGGTTTTTTAAAAGATGCGCAAAAAATTATCGAAGCCTGTAATGATGAACACCAAATGGCAATGTTTTCAGCAACGGTCTCATCAGAGGTAGAAGAATTTATAGCAAGCTCTTATGTTGGCGTAAATGTTTTACGTAGCAAAGGAAGCAATAGGTTGGTTCCGACTCTTACGACAGAAAATAGGAAAATTCCAAATGGAGTACGTTTTCCTGTCTTAGATAAAATTCTAAAAAATAAAGTCAATGGCGGTACGCTTGTTTTTAGCAATACGCGCGAGCAGTGTGACAAGGTGGCGACTGAACTTGCTGCGGCTGGATACAAGTGCGTTGTTTACCGAGGGGAGATGGATAAAGTTGAGCGAAGGGCCAACCTCAATAAGTTTCGCAATGGTGAAGTTGATTTACTCATTTCCACGGATCTTGCATCTCGTGGTTTGGATGTGGAACATGTTGGTCGTGTGATTAACTATCATCTACCGCAAGAGCTGGAAAATTACATTCATAGGGTGGGTCGCACCGCACGTGCTGGACGAAAAGGACTTGTGATTAATTTTGTGACTGAGCGAGATGAACCGTTAATCAAGCAAGTGGAGAACTTGCTTGATCAAGGTTCCAGGCGCTAGTCTGGTACACTCTGTCGCGTTTTGTTGATGAATCGTACTCTTGAGTCAATTTGGCCTATGCTCATCTTTATGACGCCTCGAAATAGTGCCAACGCAGACAAAGGGAATTTTCATTTTTGAGTTTCAACAAGGTTCTTTAATTTGCTTAATCCACTTTCAAATTGCGTTCCGACATGTTTGTCCATATTCATAAATAAACAGACGAATCGTCCCATAAAGGAATTGTTCCCAACAACTGACCAGCGCATGATTGTTTCTCCGTTGTTGGCTGAAGTTAATGAAAACTTTGAGACCTGAGTAAATGCCATGGGTTTTGTGTATGTAATTTTAGTGGTGACCAGTTGATTGGGAATGACTTCAATGACTTCGGCTTGCCCCACACCCATTTGTCCTGGGCTTTCCCATCTAGATATGGCGCCTATGCCCGCACTAGGGCCACTGTATGATATTTTCACTTGAGGGTCGGTGTCTTTCCAAGGCATCCATTCGTCAACCGATTTTGTATTCACTAAGTGCGGAAAAATAGTTTCAGGATTTGCTTTAATTGTAACTTCACGTTGAATTAAATATTCAGGTGGTTGAACGGCTGCGTATAGTAAAAGCCCGGACAAAAGAATTCCCGAGGAAATTGATATTTTGTATAGTATTTTTTTGTTTCTCATTGAGTTTTATCCTTCAGTTTTAAAGTGGTGGAGTGTTTTGGAGCTGCTAATTTGTTTCATCGGCAGTACTCATTTTTTTTAATACTAGCGCAATGGTTTCCTCATCAATAGCGGCGCGTTTCATAAGAGTTTTGGCTTTAGCAAAATCATCGGAGTCAATGGCTTCAAAAAATGCATCAACTTTAGAAATTTCAGCAAGTTTTTCTAAGACCAGGGTTCCTTCAAAATCGTTTTCATTCATGTTGAAAATAACACTACTATTTTTTTAAGCGAGTTTCTAATGTTTCATTCATGCGGTAGGCAACGATGAGTCCAGACAATGCTGTAATGGCTGCCACTAGCCAAATTGCAGATTCAAGACCAAGGGTATCGGCAGTTAGACCTGCAATGATGGCTCCTGCAGCGTATCCTAGGTCACGCCATAAACGATAAACACCAACCGATGACGCTCGCCAATTTGGATGTGCGACATCGCCAATAGCGGCAAGAAGAGTTGGATACACCATTGCAGTACCAATGCCCAACAAAACTCCACCTGTAGCAAATGCAAAAAAATTATTGGAAACAACTGTAAGGATTATACCTGCGGCCTGTACCCACATTCCAGCAGCTATGAACCACTTTCTTCCAAGTGAATCGGATAGATGGCCAGTGAAAAGCTGTGAGATTCCCCAAGTTGCGGGGTATATTGCCGCGAGCCAGGCAACTTTTTCAATGCTCATGCCTGCTGAAGTAAAAAAGAGCGGGAAAAGTCCCCATGCCATGCCGTCATTGAGGTTGTTGACGAACCCAGCTTGTGTGACAGAAGAAAGGTTATTATCCAAGAATGAGGTTTTCAGGAAAATTTCCTTTTGGGTAAGAATGTTTTTGGAAATATGTCTATGACTTGCTCCTTCATGTTTTGCATGTGCGTGAGTTTCTCGAACAAAAAATAGACTCAAAATTAAGCCAAGGGCAACGTATACAACTCCTAAGTAAAATGGTTCTGGTCTTAGCCCAAAGTGACTTGCCAAATAGCCGGTGGCTAGTGCTGACCCTGCAACAGAAAAATAACCTGCAAACTCATTGAGCCCCATGGCAAGCCCTCGTTTGTTTGGTCCAGTCAGGTCAATTTTCATAATGACCGTTGTTGACCAAGTTAAGCCTTGGCTAATACCAAGCAACGCATTGGCAAATAATATCCATGCCCATGAAGGAGACCACATTAATAAAAATGGGACAGGAATTGCAAATAACCACCCACCAATTAGAATTTTTTTGCGGCCATGGCTGTCAGATAGTCGTCCAGCAAAATAATTCATGACAGCTTTGGAAACTCCAAATACAAAAATGAAAGAAAGTATTGCGCTCCTTGCAGCTAGGTGGAATTCTTGCTCTGCTATTGAGGGCAAGATGCTGCGCTCTAATCCAATCATGGCGCCAACAAACGCGTTCACTAGGACTAATAAGCTAAACTGAAAAAAATTTTCTTTTAGTCCTAGTTTAACTGTTTGATTCATAATGCTTTAGCCTAGTCTTTAGTGATACTGTTTTTGCTGTAGGTCTTCTGGCGAGTTTGTTTCAAAAAGGATACTTGATCCTGCTCCTAGCGTTGTGAAAGTAAAAAATTTTGAGAATAGAATTTTACAGACCACATCTTTGGCGTGATCTAATGCACTTCTTGAGGTTTGAATCTTGCTGGTTTGCTTAGGTTTTGAGTAAAGTCTTAGTTTTTCTTGTTCTAAAGTGTTTTTTAATTCTTCGGCTAATCCTGAATTGCCAAGGTTATTGATTGAGCTCTTCATCTGTTCGTAGTGCTCTTGTTGTTCTTGAAAGGGTAGGTCTGCTGTAATTTTGGTGTAGATTAAAATATCTTGGCTACTTGCAGATCCTTCTTTAACCCGTTTTAAAAGTTCAGTTTGAAGTTTTCTATAATTAGATATTTCTAAATCAATTGCCTCATTGTGCGTGAATGAGAGATATGATTTTTCTCCCTGCTCCATTTTTAGGCCAAAACCGCGTCCAGCTTCCATGAGGCTTTGATCGCCGCTAGCATAACTATGAAATTGCCAATTTCGCTCATTCCAACTTACATCTTTACTGCTCAGTGGTTCTGGTGTGGCTGTATAAGGAATCAATCCCTTTTTTTCTTTGAGGTGGCTGATTCTCTGCTCAAACAAACGACCCTGAACAATCATTTCTCTAAGGCTTCTTTGAGCATCCGGTGGGCGAATTTCTGTGCGGTCAACTTTCAAGCGCAAGGCTTGATAGTAGCGATGTAGGGCACCCATATCATCTGGATCATGGCCTGGTGACCATGTGTAAACGTCTCTTTCTACTTCTCGAATAAAGTCAAACAAATCTGGCTTTTTTTGCAATGCTCTTTTGATCTCATTTATGTCCAAAGGATTTTGTTTAAGTGCTTCATTGAGTTGATTGACGTAATCTAAATATTTTTCATCAAAAGTGGCCAAAGCTTTTTTATACGCTTCTTGTTGTCGCATAGGCAAAATATTTAACGCTGGTGCATTGCGAATATCCGCATGTCCCATAATTCCACGAGACATAGCCGGGTGATTTGAAAAGTCGGCATGAAAATTTCTGTAGAGCTTGGAGTCATCTCCAAAAGCAGTTTCATTATCCAAGGTGAGGTGACCACCACCGTGATCTTTGTCTGGTTCTAGGCCTAACTCTTTAGTTAATGCAAAAACATGTTTTTGAATCCACTGTTCTTGCTCTGTAAGCTCATCAAGTGTTGAGGGTTTGGTTTGAACTTCAATCACGCTCTGGTCTAATCCAAAAGCTACCCAAAACCCATCTGCGTTTGTGACTTTAATGGAGCGTCCATGCTTATCGGTGGTTTCCTCAAACTGACAACTAGAACACTGTTCTTTTATTTTTTTATATATTTCTTCAAGCTTAGCTTCGTTTTCTGGATACGAGCTAATGTTAATGCCGTTGTTTGTTTTAGCTCTGTGCTTGCGCATGCCTTCGCGCAAAGTGTTGTTGGTAAAAGTAAATTCTGTTCCCCATTTGGGAGGGAAGGCTATACCAGCGTTGGAAATGAATAGCGTGCAAAAGAATAGCGCAATAACAGGTGTAGAAAGATGCTTATGAATGATATGTCTTTGCACAAGTTCTTTTCGGCATTTACTTGTGATTTATAAAAGGACGTCAAAAACATGTCGGCTGAGCCAAGGCACAATCCTTAAGTTGCTGATGATGAAGGTGGAGTGGGCGGGGTTTGGACTGCTGGATATGCTTCCGTGTACTTTTCGCCATCGCAGCCAAAGTACGTCACTGTTCTATTTAAGAAGTCGACATCATAGCTCAGCACACCAGCTTGCCATGAAGCAGCTAAAAATTCAGGGAAGGTGCTTTGCCCAGCTTGGTCGCTACGCAAAGCTCTTATGAGTGCTTCTTGGTTAAATTTTGGAACGTCGACCGGGTCACTTACAAGTGGAGTTCCTTGCATGAGTACAGGGCCATCTTTTGTCAAAAATAAGCTTTGGCAAGCAGGAAGTGACCAAGTCTTGCGAGTCACGCCGGCCTTTCTTAGGACTTCTGCGAGGTACGGAAAGCCGCCAACTTTGGGTCGAATTTCCATGGCAAATTTTTGTGCATTTAGTAAATTTTCAATTGCTTTGCTCATGTCTCATTTTTATTCGATGCGCTCTGGCAATTCAAATGTGCTTGGATGTTTTTTTAATTGGGTGGGTTGATGTTTCACCTTAAGGCTGTTGTGTAAGACTTTTACGCAACCACTTTGTGTTCGACATGGACGTGACCTCATGTCCACTCATCCATGACAAAATTGCTGAGGAAGGAGCAAGATCCATTTCTACGTTAAAATCGGCGGCAATTTTTCTTAAAGTTGGGTAGCGCATCATGATTTTTTGACTCAAACAGCTCATTAAGCGGATTTTTTTGAGTTGCATTTGTCCTTGAGCAGACTGTTCACCGAGAAGCGCATAGGTCGTCGCAAAAACCCGCGAATCAATATAAGAAGTTGCATAAAATGGCCTATCTGCTGGAAAGTTCTTATAGAAATTAAGCGCTTTATTTAGTTTGTAGATTTTCAAATCTTCAGTTGTGCGGCTGTCCTGATTTTTCGGTATGAGGGGACGTTTGAGCCTTTCGGCATGTTTGCTCTGACTCAAAATTTGTAGTGAGGAAATTTGCTTTTCAAGTAAACCAATGGTGTCAGCTATTTTTTGCTCGCGTTCCTTGCCAGTTAGTTCCAAAAACCATCCTAAATTCACGTGTTCGGTTTTTGCATCGTTGCTGAGTGAGTGCGCGATAATGACAAGCTCTTCAACGCCATCAGATATGCAGGTGTTAATGTCACTGGGCTTTGCCTCGTGAACTATGCGTAAGTCACTATAGCCCTCGAATACTTGCTTGATGTGTTTAGTGAGTGGGTGAATTCTTCGTTCAAAGTTGAGTATACATACACGTGCTTTTTCTTGGGAATGGCCAAGTGCGCAGACAAGGAAGTTTATGATAAACACAAAACGCATATTTATTTTGAACATAAAACCTCCTTGTCTTTGAACGGTCATCTTACAGACCTGATTTTTCCGTGAAGTACTCAACATAGACATCAGAGATGTTGGGATGAAGCGAACGTAGGTCCTGCTCAACACTTGCGCGCGTGTCCTGCGGAGCAATTTTGAGAGTCGCTTTTTTCTGTCTTAGGATAGCGCTCAATGCTTGTTGGTCTCTTTGAATTTGTACAATTTCTTCTTTGCTGTATCCGTTGGCGGCCAGTTCTTGTTCTGTAACGCCATTGATCTGTGGAGCTTTCGCATCCAAAATGCAGAAGGGTAGAAGTATAAGACACAAAAAAGTTTGTGATGCGTTTTGTGCTGCATTTTGTGTACGCATATAGTCTGTGTCCACAGCACCAAGAGCAATCAGTGCGTGGCTAGGTACTGAGTTCAGCGATGTAAGAACACAAGCTGCAGATAATAGAATTGTTTTAAATAATTTCATAAATCCTCCTATTTAACTTTCTTTAGTTTTCGGACGCCTTGTAAAATATAGGCCGCAGGAGGCTAGAACCACTGAGATCTTCTGAGGGGTTGGTATTGGGTTTGCAATTGTATCTATAGATGCCAAATGGATTCGTTCGTTCATTTTTTAGGGGACTACTAAGTCTTTGTATTTTTTTGGATATTTATGAGACCTGTCATGCATCTCGTTTTGAGGACGGTCCATTACATGCGTCTGAGCAAAAGGCAACTGTCGAAGTTTTAGGCATTTTACATGGTACGGGTAGCCTCATCTTAGTTCAAAATGAGCTAAGGGTTTTGACTAACTCGCATCTGTTGAAAGGAACAAACAAAGCTAAAATACGCCTTTTTGATGACGAAGCTTCTGGCAAGCAGTTGCTGGATGCGGATGTCGTGTTTGATTCTCCTGCTGTAGATATTGCTGTCTTAAAAATTAGCTCAGAGTTAGCCCAAGGGCGTGTCAGTAAGCTAAGCATAATCGCCAAACACAATGTGCAGTTTTGCTCAAAAAAACAACGTGGTTGCAAAAATGGCTTTCTATATACGTCGGACATGAATGCTTCCGCAAGACAAGTCATACACTATGCGGACAACGCTGAACTGCACACCTCAGCTATTTTGGCTCCATACAAAATGGATTATGTTTTTGACCTCTTTGTCAGCGGCTTGCAAAAGCAAGCTCTTCTAGTGCCCGCGTTTGCGAGGCAAGGTATGAGCGGTGCGCCTGTCTACAGTAATGGTGAATTGATAGGTATGCTAACCAAAGTGAGCTTGGCGGGCAGTGCTTATTCTTATGCTATTCCCGTTAAAGCAATAGCTGATGTGCTCAACAATGAAGTGAAAATTCCACAAGCTAGTTGGTCAGGTACTGCAGCACGTCCCATCTTGAGTATGCGTTACGATGATGAATTTTTAGAATGGGCCGCCGTTGAGGGGACGTTAAGCGTCGCAGGGGATTTAGGTAATGGCGGGGACTTGGGTAACGGCGGAGATCTTGGCAATGGTGGAGACCTCGGTAATGGCGGTCGATCTAGATTAAATCGCATTTGGAACTTGCATTTCAAAAGCGGTCTCTTTGGTGAGCTCAACGTGCAAACAGCCAACCCGTTCTTGCTCGGCTCTCAACATTTTTCCATCAATGGTGATCGCATTCACTACATCGAGATTCGTCACAAGGAATTGCCTAACGGAATGGTCATGGGCGCACCAACTATGGCTAGATACTTAGGGCTTAAAAACCAAAAAGCAATCAAAGATTGGAAAGCCGTTGTTATGTCAGAGGCTAGTAAAGAAGAAATCAGACAAAGTCGATCGCAAAGAAATACGGGACCACGTTATGGGCGCATTTATTTTAAAAGGGCAGAGAGCTTATATAGTAGCGATCGTGGAGGGTGGCCTCGCTCTCAAATCGATAACTCGCAGAAGCTGTTCCCATGGTCTGACTCAATGGACCTCTCAACGCAATTTTACAAGGCAGGTTTAGCGCCTAAGCCACTCTCGTTTTTGTCCGGCCCCAGTACGTCGGATGCTAATGGCTATTACGCAGGTTTTCCCTACATGGCCAAGACCTCGCCTGACACTTATCTGGATGTGATGTTGGATACTAATGATCAGTGGAATCGGCTCATTCCTATGAACACGCAGATTAGGATTCCGCGAACACTGGAGCGCGTTGAAATCAACTGCACGCATCGCCAGTCGTGTGATAGTCGTATTCTAAAACCGCTTCCATCGAATAATCTCTCCTCTATTTTATACCAAGATGAGAAAAAAACTGCGCGCGCAGTTGTTGTTTTTCTTGAAAGCGACATTACGAGAATAGAAAGAATTTTTGTTGAGACCAACGGTCTGTTAATGGAATTTATTGCCTGCACGCCGGGTAAGGAGTGCCACAGATGACGATAAAAACGGAATCTCAATCGCTTGCCTATGTCACACAGAGGCCCTTTGAAAGTCTGCACGAGACCGATGTTTATAAGGCTTGCATTTTTTCGGCCAATCATGGTCAGCAGATGGTCCTTGAATCGGGCCTCAATACGGATGCCGTGTTACTGCTTGAGGCCAGGAGGGCTATATCAAAATCCAATCACGTGCAGCTTAATCACATCATGCGTGAGCTTGAGTACCGTGATTTGAGCCCGTTATATTTTGGTGATTATCTCTTCTTGCAGGGCATTCACGCTCATAGGCAAGGTCAATTGAGCTGCGCGCACGATTTTCTTGTTGCAGCCTTACCACATTACCAGCAAGCGGGGGACTCGCATCGTGTGTTGCGAACGCTCATCAATGCGCAAATCTGCGATCGCGATTTTGCTAGCTATACCAGTGGTTCATTGTTTGCTCTTGAGCAGCAAGCCATGCGTGATGGTTTTTTTGATTTAGCAGGCAACATTAAAAAAGCGCGCGCCATTGAGTTTGCAGCACAGGGGCAATTTACGAAAGCGCTCACAGAGGGCATCGACGCGGCCGATGCTTATCAAAAAGATGGCTGTCCAGAGGACCGCTCATTAACCAACGCACTGCTGGCTTCTCTTTATTGGGTTAACGGAGATCCTTTGACCGCTCAATCGAGTAGGTCTCGAGTTCTCATTGAACATGGTAAAGTGCTTCCCTACCTTCATTTGTATGAATCGCTAGTAGCTGGTCGTAGGCCAGACTTGCCTTCAACTCATGTGCTCTCAACTGCGCCCTGGCCGGTGCAAATACTCAAACAAGAATCGGTAACGGGTAGAATTCTCGCTTATCTCAAACAACAGCCTGCTACACGAGACGAACTTATTGCTGCTGTATGGGCAGGCGAAGAGTGGACGCCGGCGCATACAGCACGCTTGCATTCAGCCATCACACATCTCCGCAAAAAGATGAAGGTGGCTATTGGTTATACGGGTTCACGGTATTTTCTTGGGAATTAAGGTTTGTGAATTGGTGTCACCTAGAGTTCACGAGCACTTTACATCCGGCCATAGCAAAGCGTTTCATATCGAAAGGCATTTCAATTGGCCCCGTCGCTTGTGACATTTCTTTCATGACTTTTTTGTTAACTTGATTCCGATGCGCTTTGGATTTGTAGACGACGAATGCAAAAACCACCGTTTCGCCAGCCTTGAGTTTACACATTTTCTTAAAGCCTAGTCCGTGCTTAATAAAGTCGTCGGCGACGCATTCGTAGTAGCTTAGGGCTCCATGTTTCATCCAAACGCGGCAGCCCCATTCTGCCATTTTTTTGTATGCACGAGTATTCTTGCGTTTGATTGGAATTACAAATCCATCTACGTAATGAGCCATTGTTATTCTCCTTATTGTTGCTAGAAATTAGATGAACAATCTAACTTGGTATTACGATGACATTTGCTTTTCAATTCTTTTGTCAGGAAGCAACCAAATAAGTGCAACCACTGAAAAGATTCCAAAAGCGATTTGAGGCAGCCAATATGATGTCACTAGCCCCAAAATATAGAGAGCTAGCGAAGAGTGTTCTTTAAGTTTATTGCCAATTGCCTTATGTATAACGGATTCAGTACCGTGACTCTTTAGCAAGCTGTTCGTTAGAACATAATAGCTAACTGCACAGCCTAGTAAAATAACTCCGTAAAGTGTTACCGTAACACCTTCAAAATGATTTTCTCCCATCCAACCAGAGGCAAAGGGAATCAAGGAAAGCCAGAATAGTAAAAACATATTGGACCAAAGCACTCGCCCATCGACTTTTTTCACTGTTTGAAATAGGTGATGGTGGTTGTTCCAATAAATTCCCACGTAAACAAAGCTGATGATGTAGCTTAGAAAAATAGGTGCTAACTTTAATAGCGACTCTAGCGTAGCTTCATGTGGAACTTTTATCTCTAAAACCATGATCGTAATGATAATGGCAATAACTCCGTCACTAAATGCTTCTAATCGACCTTTATGCATAATTTACCTTTTCTAAAGAGCCTCACTTCGCCGAGGTTCTCATTTTAATATATACAGTACAACTCCTGTTTTTTGAACTTCTTCTGGTCTTTTTTAGAAATTGGCTAATGGATAGAGACATTCGGGGGTAGATTTTTTTCTAAAAGCCAACAGTAATATTTTCAAAAATATTTTTCCGAGAGCTCGATTCAGTTAATGACTAGATAATGAGTTTGAATCATTCCGTTATCAAATATCACTGTCGATTTGTGGTGAAGCTTTGTTCGTGGCACATCCTTAAATAAGGAAATGCCACGACCTAAAATAATCGGGATTTGCGTAATAATGATTTCGTGAATTAAGTTTTCTTTCAAGAAACTCTGAATGGTTTTACCTCCGTCGATATACAAATTTAAAAATTGTTTCTGCCCAAGTTCCTGAACTATCTCATTTACGTTACCTCGAACTAAGTCAACCTTGCCGTCAAGACGTGATGGAATCTGTTTGAGTGTGCTTGACCAGACAAAAACTTTTTTGGTGTATGGCCAATCAACACCGAGGCTAAGCACTTTTTCGAATGTATTTCTGCCCATAACGATGCCGTCCACGGACTCCATAAACTTTGAAAATCCAGCGTCACCACTCGATGGATTTGGCATGTCGGTTAGCCATTCTATTCCGCCATGCTCATCAGAAATGTAATTATCTAAACTTGTAGCGATAAAGACTTTGTTTTTCATTAACATCCTATCTGGAAGACCATTATACAATCTGGGAAAATGGTGGAGGCGGCGAGAATTGAACTCGCGTCCAGAATACCTACAACTAAAATTACCACGCGTGTCTTCTCTTGAAAGGTTTAGCCACTGCGCTTGCCAAGAGACCCTCATACGCAGCCGCGATTAGCTCAATTTAAATTTCGGTTACTGCAAAGCCACAAACAGGAACCTAGCCGTCATAATAGCGGTTTCTTTGAACCTCAACGACCGAAGACTCAAAGACCGGCTACCTAAACTTAATTAAGCAGCGAGTGCAACTTCAGAGTTAGCACTTATAGTTTGACTTGTGAGATTTACGAGTGACCAAGTCCCACTCGACGCGCAACCTTAATCCTAGAGCACCTGTCGAAACCTGACGCCCCCGTTTTAATTTGCAACACACACTATAGCACAAACTATTCTAGGCGGCATTTTGTCCAGGATTCTGGTTTGAATTTATCGTCCATGCGCTTGAGGATGTTGTTGGCTGCGCAATGACCGCGGAACATGGCTTCTTCCATGCACGGAGTCCCAACGTTATTGTGCGCAAAATAAATGCGCCCAAAGAGCGGTTTTCTAAGTTTGGGAGAAAGCTCGGTTAAAAAGCCAGGGTGAGCAACATGCATGGCAAAAGGCCACATGCTGGTTTCCACAGACAGGACTTCAATTTTTTGTCCTTTGTGCAAAACAGGGGTGAGCAAGTCAATCATTCGGCTCACAGCCATTTGTGCATTTTCTTCAGCGTGTTCGGATCTGTTTTTCTTAGGGCGCTTGGTGGTATCCATCGGATGGAAAAAGGGCTGGTAAATGGTGAAAATACCATTGTCATCGGCAGGATTTTTTTTGAAATCTTTTAAACCTTTGTAGGCTTTTATCTTAGGGTCCATCCATCGTCCCAATACAACATCTGTTGGATCCATCGGCATGTAATCGTCTGCGCGAAGCCAAGTGTCGTAGCTGTTACGGTAAGGGTGCCCTTTGACTTGAACTGAGTGTACTTTGTAGTGGGCGTATTGTAATTTTTGAATGGCCGCTAATTTTTCTGGGTCCGCTTTAGCCAAGTCTTCAATAATCCCAGGAGCAAATTTTAATTGTGCAGCATAAACAAGATACTTGGCCTTGGCTTTATGTGTTTGTCCATTTTTAAAAAACTCAACATGAACCGCGTTGTTGATGTGTTGAATTTTTGTTGCTGTTGATTGCGTGCTAACGCTAATCCATTTGCTCAGGCTTTGAATTTTTTCAGCCATGGTTTTGCTAAGGTAGCCGTTGGAAAGTGGGTGGGTGTAGCGTGTCTCTGCTTCACCAATGTAGAAGCTTGCCAATAAAGCAGCTGAGAGTTGCTCACAGCTGGTGCCGAGGGCTGATCTGCAGTACAAATCCATAAAATCCAAAACATCTTGCATTGGCGCTTCGGCAGTCAGTTGCTTATCGTTTTGAAAGCGCTTGTAGACTTGCTTTGATTTTTTGTCAGTGCGCTTGGAAAGCGCAATTGGCATTTGAGAAATCCAATCTTTCCCCGAGAGTTTATCTAATATCAGCAGGCTGCTGCTTTCCTCCATGGGGATGTCGGATAGTAAATTGTTTTTCTGCGCCATTTTGAGCTCGTGGTAAAAAACTTCAAATGAAGATGGTAATTTTTTAATGGTTTTGGCTGACCAAATTTCTTCATACAACTTTCCCTTCCAAACATAACTATCTGAGGGTTCTGGTATGGCGTATTCGTCAGTGTAAATATTTAAACCAAGGGCCTTGGTGATTTGTTCTTGCTCTTCACTAGGCGCTGCCCAATAAGCAGCACCTCGGCCAAAGCTAATGCCGTTTGTTGTGGTTCCACCAAGCGAGTTCCCGCCTAATTGTTCGTCTTTTTCAATGAGCAAAACTTTTTTGGAATGTTGTCCTAAAAATACAGTGGAAGATAAGCCTGCAATGCCAGCTCCAACAACAATTGCGTCGTAGTCTGTGGGGTCTTGGATGACTGTGCTGTTAGATGGTGCTTTGGGTATAAAAGATAAGTCATCGCTGCCACGCACGGTGATGGGATAGGGCGTACTGTTGGCAAGTGCAGAGAAGGTGCTAAGTGAAAGTAAAAATAACGATTTCATCATATGGCGCTAGTTCTAAAACTGAACGAAGCTCAGGGCAAGCCCAGCACCTTCAAAACTAAGGATTTAAAGCAGGAGGCGGTGAGGGCAGTTTCTTGGTCTTAGGAAGACTTTCTGGCGCTCGAATAGCCTCTTTTTGCTTGAGCATATTGATGATGTCCTGAGCGGCATGGTAGCCCCTAAAAATACCTTCCTCAACTGCCGGGACGCCTATGTTGTTATTGGCAAAGTAAACATTGCCAACGGGTTCACCTAATACAGATGCTCTGTTTTGAAAGTGACCTTTCTCTACAATATGAATTGAGTATGGCCAGCGGTTAGCTTCTACAGCCAGGATGTTGATTTTTTCATTTGGTTTTAAGAGTGGATCTAGGTATCCCTTAGCTTTTTCAATACTTTCTTGTGTAATTTTGGCAATGTAGGCGTCGTCAATATTATCCTTTAGCGCACTAGCGGGAAGGGGATGGTAGACTGTGATAACTCCACGATCATCTTGTCGTGGCAGGTGTGTCCCATCAAAATCGACCCAGCGACCATCAATTAAATCTGTTGGCTCTGCTTGAGAGTAAATCTTGTCATCGCGAATCCACAAGTCGTAAGTTTTTGTCCAGGGATGACCCTCAACATGCAGGTTGATAACAATATAGTGTCTATGTTCTAGTTCATTAATAACTTTGAAATGTTTGGGAGCTTGCTGTGCAAAGCCTTCAATGACTCTTGGTGCTACGTTAAGAGGGGCGGCAAATACAACAGACTTTGCTTTTGCTACATATGTTGAGCCGTCTTGTTTGACATAAAATACTTCTACGCCATCTTTTGTGTTAACAATTTTTGCAACAGATGCTTCTGTTTCAGTTTTTAAATATTTTGAAATTTTATTAAGACGGTCTTCAAGAATATCTGTAATAGTTCCTGAACCGTAGTTTCCGGTATAGCGTTGACCAAGCTCTGAAGAGTAAAAGTTAGCAAAGGCTAAGGCGTTAATTTTATCGGTGTGATCGCCAAGAGCTGAGCGACCATACAAATCCAAGAGCCCTAAGACGTCTTTCATGGGGTCTTGGCGATTCACTTTAGGGTCTTTACTAAAGCGTTCGAAAATTTCTCTAGCTTTGCTACTGTATCTGGTTAGCTTTTCAACTTCATTGGGGAAAGTTCTAACCCACTCAGACATGTACATGCTATCTAAGTGCTTACTCATGGCATTTTTTTCCATAGGTTGGCTTGTGACCCAGCCTTTGCGTACAGCATATTCCAAATAATATTTAAATAAGGCAAAGCTGGCAGGTAGCTCAGCTAGGGCTTCTTCGCTTTCCCATAAGCCATCATAATATTTTCCGTTCCAATAATAAGAATCAATAGGATGAGCTATGGGGTAATGTTTTTTGGTTGGTAGTAGCCCTAAATGTCCAAAAATTTTCTGGTTCTCGCCTTCAACGGATGTAAAGTACGCGCCACCCCTGGCGTGTCTAACGCCTGTGCGAGTTCCTCCGGCTGCAACACCTCCTAGGGCGGCCTCACGTTCAATAATCATTGTTTTCTTACCAGCTTCTTGTAAAATAATTCCAGCAGAAAGTCCCGCAGGTCCAGCACCAATAACAATAGAATCAAAAACACCTTCAACGGGCACTGCTTGAGTAAGATTTGCAGCAGGAAAAAATGTTTTAACTGCACCGCCTCGTATAATCATGGGATACTTTTTTCCCCATGTAATTTCTTCTGGTTTAAAGCCATAACGTTCATTTAGAAATTTTAAATAAGTTGGCCTTTCGCTTTCATTTTTAGGGAGAGGGATAATTTTAACTTTTTTAGAGTCAGGTGTAGGAGCTGAGCGCTTGTTTCTAGAATACACCTCTGAGTAATGAATAACGCAATGTTTTGTTTGGGTTTTTGATAAAGGAGCAGCTAAAGAGAGCGCTCCTGTTGTGATGAATAAAAGCGCAAAAAACAGCGGTACTAAATTCTTCAGTAATAACGTGCGAGTGGTTTTCAGCATCATTTTGCCTATCGGTAATCTAAACGCATTATTTGAGTTTTCAAGAAGGGGCTTCGCGTTATAAAATTAATTCCAAAAAGCATCTAATATTTTCAATACTATGCCGATACCCTAGCTATGTTTTGGATTGTGACGACTTTATCTATGTTTTCAGTAATCTCTGCTATTGCGGGACCAACGATTTCCAATCATCCCGTGTACACACTGGCTAAGACCTTAGCGGTCGATGGTGTGCTGACAAAAAATGAAATGCTTCAAATTCAAAAGGAAGCTTTTCAACATACTGACGCTAATGGACGTGTAACGCCATCACTACAAGAGGCGCTTACTCGAGTTGAAACAGAATATAGGACTATCTTTCAAGATGAGGCAGCTAAAACATTTCAAACGACAATTGCAGAAATTGGCGGAAAAATGAACCCATCAGCAATTGGAGTTCCTGAAAATAATGTTCCTTTGTGGCTAGCTGAAAAAGGACCACTTTATAAATTTCGCTCAAGTGAAAAAATTCCTACAAAAGCAAAGTACCTTGTTGTAGGTGGCGGCTTGCTAGGCAGTTCGGCTGCTAAAAACTTGGTTGGTGAAGATGTTGTAGTTTTAGAGCGAGGCGATCAGCCTGCTTTTGGTGCTAGCGGGCGTAATGGTGGCAATATTGAGATGCTCAAAGAAAATTTCTTAACGGATTATCGTGGTTTTTTGAAAGTACAAGAGGATTTGATTCGTGAGCGCTTTCCTAACTTGCCCAAAGAAGTTGTGGAATACCAGGCTCAACGCCAGTCTGTCTATTTGATGAAATTTTTCCAAGCCAACGTGCAAGAAGTCATGAAAACGATTGATCAAGCAAAAATTAAGGCTGATGTATCTTTGAATGGTTGGCTAAGAATTGCAGAGAGCGTTGAGGAAGAAGCTGGTCTAAAGGCAGAAATTGAATTTGCTAAAAAGTTAGGAATCACTTTTGAATACTGGACTCCTGAACAAGTTGAAAAAATGACAGGTTTAAAATCAAAATTCTCTGGACGTTTCATACAACAAAGTGGCAACTATCACCCCTACAAATATGTCACTCAAGTCATGCAGTACTGCATTGATCGTGGTGTGAAGTTTTATACACAGACAGAAGTTACAAAATTTGAAAAACTTCCTAATGGAAATTACATGGTACACACCAACCAGGGAAGTATGGAAGTTGAAAAGGTGATTTTGGCTACCAATGCTTACACAAGAACCTTGTTCCCAGAGTTTTCATTCTTGGAGCCTCGGGTAAGTCACATTAGTAATTTTCCTCATACAAAAAATACGTTTAATGGCATGACCGTCACAAAAGAAAAGGGCGATTGGTACGCTAATTTTCCTCAAGGTGAACATTATGTGGATTCTGATGGTGTGAAGCGTGGAACTTTGCATGTTGGTGGAGGATTGGACACGCCTATTCCTCCAGAACAAATTAACAATCCACCATTTATTGAGCCGATCTATCAGGAAGTAAGAGGAAAAACTGCAGAGCTTGTTCCGGGGACTGCTGGTCAGCCGCCTAACCGTGCATGGAGTGGTTTGATGGCATTTACAGAAGACCGAGCGCCTGTGATTTCTTTTGTGCACCGTAATGGTGTGATTGATAAAAATATGATTTTAGCGACCACATGTAATGGTTATGGTGGTAGCCAGTGCGCTATTGGCGGGAAAGTTGCGGCACAAATGGCAAAAACAGGTCAGTCACCTGCAGATGTTCCCGATGACTTATTTTCTATGGGTCGATTTTTAACAAAAAAACCTCTTTTTGTAACACGTGTACCACCGATTTGCTCAAAAGAGTTTGGATTGCTAAAACCAATTCGATTCGAGTAGTTTGATGATGATACATAGTAGAAAATTCATTTCAGCAAAGCCAGGTCCTCATGTGCTTATGCTTGGTGCTATCCATGGAAATGAAGTCTGTGGTCCACGCGCACTTCACAAACTCATTGAAGAATTCGATTCAGGCAAACGCCAATTGTTAAAGGGTTCTTGCACAATAGTGCCTGTTTGTAACCAAAAAGCTTATGAGCAAAATAAGCGTTACATTGATGAAAATTTAAATCGTATTTTTCATCCGCATGATGCGCTCACTAGCCATGAGCGAGCTTTGGCTCAGCAACTAGCACCTTTGGTTCATGATTGCGATTACATGATTGATATTCACAGTATGCAATCTGAAGGTGAGCCTTTTGTATTTTTAAATTATGAAACTATTGCCTCTGAACAATTATGCCACGCTCTCGGTTTAAAATGGATACTCACGGGTTGGCCTGAGTTGTATAAAAACCATCCCGATCACCTCTCTTGTTGCACGCAAACTTATGCTGATAAGTGGGGGAAGCCTAATGCCCTGGTTGAGTGTGGACAAAATGGTGACCCTAAAGCCGATGTTGTTGCCTACGACGTGACACTTCGTAGTCTAAGACATTTGGGCCTGCTGGATGTTGCCATTGACCTGCCAGCAGTCAAGCCACAGCTTTTAAAACTAACTCAAGTTTTTTTTAGAAAATCAGAAGCCGATAAGTTTGCAAAGGTTTGGAAGAATTTTGAAGCGATTAAAAAAAATGAAATTCTTGCTTATCGAAATGGTAAAATTGATGAGTCCATATGTGCTCCGCACGATGGTGTGATTGTGTTCCCAAGCCCCATTTCGGCTATTGGCACCGAGTGGTTTTATACAGCTCAATACCTATAGTTTCACTTATAACTGCCAAAATAAGGAACAGTAGAGAATGGCTGGGTATGAGGCAAGCCAAGCAAATACAAAACGATTGAGGCCAAATAGAAAATGATTGAGCAAATGAAAAGCAAAAGCCCATGAAATAAATTGAATGCAAAACTGAAAATCTATTAAAGCCAAAGGCGCTGACAATTCAAAAATAAGGATGGACCAGGAAGCAAAAAACATAAGTTTTTTATGCTGAGATAAACGTTGAATCATTTGTGGAACGCCATATTGAAACGATTCCAAGAAACCAGTTAAGGCTTGTCCTGTTCGCCAGTCATTGTTTTTTAGCTTCACAAAACCTGCAATAAAATAAGAAAGCACGCTTTGAATGGCTATGTAGAATAAGGCAAAGTCTTTGGCTTGTGCGCTTTGTGGAAAGAGTCGAGCAATGCTAAGAGCTAGCAAAATTAAGCTCGTCATGTAATCGCTGCCGCCATTGAAGGTTCCTCTCCATCGCAAACAAACAAGTATGTGAGTAAGGAATAAGAATGTGCTTAGTGCTGGATGTGAAAAAAACACTAGCAAAATTGAAGCTATAAAACGCAGCACGCTTAGGATTTGAAAATGTTTATCATTAAGTAAGAAATGAAGGCAGTCATAAATAAAATTCGGAAAAGCTTGGAATTCTTTTTGTAGTGTTTCCCAGCGCCAAACGCCATTTTTAGAGAAATGTGCTCTTAGCTTTAGGAATTCCAGGCTTTGCAACACCAAAGCCAAAGCAATGAGTTTTTCAGTAATGAGCAAAGCTGTGTCTTGAGTCATGCGAGGCTGTGCTCTAACGATGCAAAATATTGATCTTGGTTTTGTTCTTCAATTTTTCTTGAAATGCTGGCTGTTAGTCTGAACTGGTAACGGGTTTCTGAACTCAATGTCTCTTTGTGATGGTTTTTAATTTGATGCTCAGTAAGATTTTTTACTAAAAGGTAGGATGTTGTTTGTGTAAACGAATTTAGTTCTTTGCCGTCAAATTCTTCTAAATCGTCTGTGCATTGTTCAAGTAGCGAGTGGAAAGCTAAAAATAAATTTCCTTCAGGGTTTAAAAACAAAGAATGCCAGGGACGTTTTGGTGAAGGAATAGCGCTCATCCATGGCCCGAAGTCTTGGGAAGGTTTTGTTTTTATTCTGTACGACAGAGCAGGCAAGCTTCCGAATTCTTCAAAAAATCTCCAAGAAGGAAAGAGGACCCGAAAGAGCATCAGTTTCCTACTGGAAATGTAGCGACGAGACATTTCTTTTTACTATAACGTATTTTTATACCTTGGGTTGTGTCCCAAAATGAGTTTGCAATTTTTATTTTTTCTCTTTTATAATTCTATGCAATGTCGACTTTGTTATGAGTAACTTTTGTGCCACTTCACGTAGACTGTAGCCATTGTTGATGAATTCAGCGGCTTTAGCAGCTATTTGCTTTCTTTCGCTGTGTTGATACGCTTTTGGTCTACCCGGCGCTGAGTTTTTTGGGTTTAAAATGCAATCTTTGCCAAAGACCTCAAAGCGCATGCGCCACAAAAGTACGGTTGGACGACTAATATGTAATGTTTTGGAAATAGAGTAATTGCTAATGCCTAAGCCTGCCATCACAACAATCCAACAGCGGAGAGCAATATCTTTGTGAGTGTGCTTGCTTCTGGCCACCCTCTCCAATTCAAAAGAAAGGTTTTCGTCGACATTCAGTGGTGTGGCTTTTTCAAACACCAAGCAAAATAATCATGAGAGTTATTTATTGTAAAGTAATTATGGGACAATTCTACAAAAAAGGTTGGGGCCGCTAACCAATCCCTCCCCCGATGCGGATTGGTTAGCAGCCCCTAAAGCAAACAAAAGGAGAACTACTAATGAAATCTAAAACAAACTCTATTGACGGTTTGTCACTCGTCCAAATCTAAAAACTCTTCAGGATCGTCGTTGAACATTTCCAGCTCGTCATCGACAAACATGTCAGCTCCGCGCCTGGAACCTTTTTTTCCGCCAGATCCTGAAGCTATAGCTCTGTCCAAATCCCACCAGGATTTCGACTCACTTAAAAAATCGCCGCCCCCCATGGCTTCTCGGAGAGCAATTCCGGATAATTCTTCTGAGGAATCATCATCAAAATTTGAAAGAGTCGTTCGTGATTTACGGCGTCCGCGTGCTGCTGTTTTTTCACTCTCTATGTGTAAGGTTTCAAACAAGTCTTTCATGACTCTCTCCATTTCTGCATCTTTGCATCTGCGTTTTGTGTTCTGTAATGCTGACAAAACTCCGACGCAAAAAGGTTAAGAAATAATGAAACTATTTTGCTAAAAAGTTCTTTCACGGGTTTAGGTTACTCCGAAGTCAATATAACTTGTGTAGTTTTTAAGATGTAAGTTATTGAATTTATATGATAGATTTAACTTTCTCCTCAATTTAAGTCTTCCTTGGTTTTTGCCGATAAATCCTTGTCATGGCAGAGTATTTTGGAAGTGATTTAATTTTATTGGAGCGCTTGGCCGCTGGTGGAATGGCTGAAGTGTATCGTGCAAAAAAAGTCGGCCGTGGCGGATTTGAGAAAACAGTCGCTGTAAAACGCATTCTGCCTCACTACGCAGGCAATGATGATTTTAAAAAAATGTTTGAAGCTGAAGCCGGACTTTCCGCTCGCCTACAGCACCCCAACATTGTGCAAGTCTTTAGCTATGGCGAGCACGATGGCTACTTGTACATTGAGATGGAATTTGTAGACGGTAAAGACACAAGAAAATTGTTGTCACGAGCCGAGAAACTCAAAGAAAAATTGCCGGTCGAAATTACCTGCGCAATTATTGCCGAAGTCGCCAAAGGACTTGAGTACGCACACTCTTTGCAAGATGAAAAAAACCACAAAGATTTAAATATTGTTCATAGAGACATTAGTCCTCAGAACATTATGCTTTCTTATAATGGTCATGTGAAGCTTGTTGATTTCGGTATTGCAAAAGCCGCTAACGCAGGTGAAAGCACTCGTGCTGGTGTTTTAAAAGGCAAGTTTGGTTACATGTCGCCTGAGCAAGCCACAGGTTCTCAGGTGGATAAGCGTACAGATATTTTTGCTCTAGGCGTTGTTTTGTTTGAGATGCTGACTCAAAAACGCTTATTCGCCACAGACGATGAATTTAAAACATTGCAACTTGTTAAGGAGTGCAACGTTCCTCGTCCTTCAAAATACAATCCAAGCGTTGATACCACCTTAGATAACATTGTTTTAAAGGCGCTCAAAAAAGAGAAAAGCGAGCGTTATGCAACAGCTGGAGACTTGGCCAGGGCGTTGAGCCAGTTCTTGTCTCAACGCTATCCGGAGTTCGTGATTACGGATCTCGATAAATACTTCAAAAAAATATTCGATAACGATATTGTTGAAGAAAGAAAAAAACGTGAAAAAATTAATGCGGAAATTCCTCTAAGACCTGCACAAGGTGCTCCAAAACCAAGTTCACTACCAAGGAATTCAGACTCAGAATCCAGCCCTCAAGACAGAACTCCAGTTCCAAATTTGATGTTGGGTAGTGTAAACGTGAATGATGTCACCGTGATTGATGGCGGTGCTGCGAATCAGCAGCCGAACGCGAAAATGATTCGACTTCAGCCCAATGAAGCTCCTAGTGCCATGACTTCCACGGGGCAATTGCCTCCGCAACCTAGGGCTTCCAACAGTACTTCTGTGTCGCCAGCACCGATGCCATCTCAAATTCGAGTGGCTCCAGGACAAATCACGCAAATACGCCAGGCTCCCAAGAGAAATAATCTTATGCCTATGGTTGTAGGATTGGCTTTATTCGCTGGGATTTTTGCATTTCAAGATGAGTTAGTGAAAATGTACGAGCAATCGTTTGATCAAAAACTGCTTCGCGTTCCTGCCAACAACACTGATGCTAATGCTGAGCAAAAGAAGTCAACAATGAGTCTTATTGACGATGCAACGACATCTTTGACGGGTCCGTTAAAAGACGACTCAGGCGATGTTCAAAATACAGCCACAACACAACCCGTTTCTGGTGTTGCGGAAACACCCGTAGTTCAGGAAGCTAAGCCTGCTGATCGTAAGCCAAGCTCAAAGCCAATTTTGCTGGGCGATTACAAAGGCGCACTTGGTTCATTAAATATTAGTTCAACTCCTGAAGCCAACGAAGTTTATGTGAACGGCGTTTTGCTGACAGACGATGAGGGCAATGCCCTGCGAACTCCTTTGAAGTATGCTCTGCCACCTGGACGATACAAGGTTGTTCTGAAGAATTTGAGCTATGGTCAACGAGGGCAAAGCACCCGGGACAATGTTGTGATCCAAAAGAATATAGCAACCCCACTTGAGCTGATTCTTGGCGATTAAAGGTGTAGTATAATTTCTTAAATTGTGATGAAAGTGTTTGCACCAGCCCCTAATATTGCGGAATCTTTTTTAAATCGAGTCGCAGTGTCGACCGATAAAACCGCATTTTTGCATAAAGCTCGTGGTATCTGGCAAACCGTGACCTGGAAAGATTATGAAAATGAAGTTTATGGCATTGCTACGGCGCTATACCAAGAACAGGTACGCGTTGGTGATGCCGTGGCCATATTGGCTCAGACCAGGCCCGAATGGTCTTATATAGATATTGCCGTGATGTCTCTAGGAGCTGTTACGGTTCCTGTTTATGCCGCTAGTATTGCAGAGGATATTTTTCATATTCTTAAAGATAGCCGGGCAAAGGTTTTGTTTGTCGAGAATCGACATCAGCTTGAGAAAATACATTCTCTGCAAAAAAATCTTCCTGATTTAAAATTGGTTGTTTCTCTGGAACCTGTTGGAGATGCCCAATGCCCGAAACTTAGTGAGTGGACTCAAAAGGCTAGAGTGACCGCGGAGGCAGATGCTAGTTTTTCAAGAGAGACCTGGATTGAGTTAATTAAAAAAATTACACCCACAACTCCAGCAACGCTTATGTACACCTCAGGAACTACAGGAACTCCTAAACCTGTGTTGCTGAACCATAACAATTTCCAAGTGGTCATACGCGACACCATTGAAGCCTTGGAGCTTAAGGAAACGGACTCTAGTTTATTGTTCTTGCCTGTGGCGCATATCATTGGTCGTATTGAGCAGCTCATTGGGATTTATTTGGGTTGGAGTTTTTCCTATGCCGAAAACATCAACACCATTCGGCAAAATCTTAGTGAAATGCGGCCAACTGTGTTTTTGGCCGTTCCTCGTGTCTTTGAAAAATTCTACGAGGCGTTTTGTATCAAGGTGAGCCAATTCGCAATTCATGAGAAAATAGCATTCGATTTGGCTATGAAAGTTGCCAAAAAATATTCAGCAACTTTGCAAAAGGGTTTGCCTGTGCCCACATTCTTGAAGCTTGAATACAAGTGGGCGGAGCAATTGTTCTTTGGGAAAATTCGTGAATATTTTGGTGGGCGTTTGCGTTTTGCTGTTTCTGGTGGGGCGCCGTTGTCATCTGAAATTGCGGAGTTTTTCCATATGTGTGGAATTTTAGTTTTAGAAGGGTATGGTCTGACTGAAACCACGGGACCAGTAACGATGAATCGTCCAAGTGAATATCGCTTTGGCAGTGTTGGCAAGCCGTTGTCTTGGGCTCAGGTAAAAATAGAAAGTGACGGCGAGGTTGTTGTAAGCGGAGAGGGGGTTTCTCCTTCCGTTGTGGCTAGCTCTGGAGCTAAATTTTCCACGGGCGATATTGGCCAAATTGATGCTGATGGTTTTTTGAAAATCACGGATAGAAAAAAAGATTTAATCATCACTAGTGGTGGCAAAAACATTCCTCCGCAGAGAATTGAGCAGGCCTTTAAATCTGACCCTATTTTCTCTCACGTTTTAGTGGTCGGTGATGGTCAGAAGTATTTGGCGGCAATTTTTTCCATGAACATTGATGAGAGTCGTAGATTGGCCAAAGAAAATCACATCGCTTTTAAAGAAGTGGAGGAGCTTGCGACTCACCCGGCGTTCCGCAAGTTGGTAGCCAAACGGGTTGAACGCATCAACCAGCAGTTGGCTTCCTATGAGGCCATTAAACGTTTTGAGCTTTTAATGCATCAGTTTACAATTGAAGCAGGGGAATTAACGCCAACTCAAAAGGTTCGTCGAAAATTCTGTGAGAAAAAATACGCAAGTCTAATTGCGAAACTATATGATGATAAGGAGCAAAAGCTTTCTCTATGACAAACCAATTGCCAAAACAATTCATATCAGAAACTCTGGCCCCTAAACTTCAAGCGAATCCTTCGACACTCAAGGAATCGGGAATACAATCTAAAAAAATCTGTTTAGACATTGAAGGAGATCATGGCGGTCAATGGACGTTTTCTTTTGATTCCGCAGGTCTTGTTGTCTTGCAAAGTGGTTTGGTGACCGATGCTGATTGCACAGTACAAGCCAAAGATAAAACCATGGGTGGCGTGCTGGCTGGCGAAGTGAACATCCCTTTTGCTGTGATGACTGGAAAGCTGAAAATTAAAGGCAGCATAGATTTAGCTGCGAAATTTGGTCTTTCTTTAAAAAAATCGTTTTAAAATCCCATAACAGCACGCAAGGCAGCTTCAGCATTGATGAGTCCTGCGCCGTACTCGTTACGGAAAGTCTCATCAGGACTGCCCATTTTACTCGCTGTTGTTTGTAGGATGTGGCGAATTTGTGATGGCAATAGGTGTGGTGAAACAGCCTTCATTAAGGAGACAACTCCAGTAACATGAGGAGTGGCCATAGAGGTCCCATTTAGTTCTTCATAACTTGTTTTTAAAGTTCGAAGTCCCACGTAAAAATCGGGATATTTTAATGAATCATGACGAAGCGCCTGGGCTGTTTTGTGGTCTATGCTAAAGACGGGAATTGGCAATGTTGAGCCGTTGAGTGTTGCTGTGCCTCGAGCAAATCCTGCTTGATTGTTGTAAATGAGGACCCCAGCGGCACCGGCTGCAATGGCTTGTTTGACTTTCTCAGGATAAGTAATTTCACCTCTAGAAATGAGTGCAATTTTTCCTTTAGCGTCTAGCGTTTCAAAATCGCTCTTCCTTCCAAATCCAGCATGCACAAGGCGTCCTAGCATGCGGCTGTAGATTTCAGCAGACCCTTTCAGCAGAACACTGCGAATATGATGAAGCTGCCCATTAAAATGGACCGTGACTTCCGAAACGCGTCCGGCTCCAACGGGGACTGTAGATTTCACGTCCACTCCTGGAGCCATGAGGCTTAGTTGATGTCCATATTGTGAAAAATCGGCTCGCTTCAAGGAGGAATCCACAGCGCCAACTGAGATGACATGATTAAAGGCTGCTGGGTATGAGAGTGTGTCGACTCCATCATTTCCCGCTGCAGCCACAGAGACAATTCCTGCATTCTCTGCTCGCATTAAGGCTTCTTGCTGGGCAATTGAAGGTGTGGGGCTGCCTAGCGAAAGGTTGAGCACATCAACACCTTCTTGGATGGCCCAGTTGATGCCCATGATGACTGCAGACGTTGGGCAACCGTCTTTGCTACAGACTTTTGCAATGAATAATCTTGCTTTGGGATTCACTCCAATGACGCCAAAGGAATTGTTTTCTGCGGCAATAACTCCTGCGACATGAGAGCCATGCCCATTGTCGTCATAGTAATCGTAAGTGGGAGTTGAATTTGAATTTGAAAACAGTTGGTGACCAAGGTCAGATAAAACTCCTAAGTCATGATTGATTTTAATCGGGGGCCCTACGGCAGGAGCTTTTGCGGATAAAAAAACTTGGCCCCTTTCAACGTTGTTTTTTAATTCTGAATGGGACAAATCCACGCCAGTGTCCATAATGGCTACTCGTGATGCGCGCACAGGTTGGCTTCTTGTGCCTAGTTTTATCCAAGACTCGGGAGCCTTGATGGCTTTCAGGCCCCAGGGAATTTCTTGTCGTCCTGTTGTGTGTCCAAGTCCATCACTACTTCGGGAAGGGTCCCTAGCTCCTAGTCCAGTTCTAGGAACACGAATAATGATTTCTTTTTCAATTTTGTTCCCGTAGCTTTGTTGAAGTTGCGCAAGCTCGTGTTCAGTGTCGACTTCAACAATGAGCATGTTGAGTTCAGAAAGTGTGTTCACAATGCGAATGTTTTTCTGCGGGCCTTTAATGGACTGCAGTTGATGTCCGAAGATATCTCTTTGGGAGGCATGACTCATTTTCATTAACGATTGATGCGCAGATTGTATGTTTTGAAACGTAGATGGAGAATCGATGCGGACAATGTAGCGTTGTGCGCTTTGAGCAGCTGCTGATAAGCATAGGCATACTAGAGCAAAGTAAAACGTTTGAACGCGCTTCATTTTCTCTTCTCGCATAGTTGAGGACGTAATTCATAACGTGTTAGGACAACTGAAAGCTTAATTGCTCTTAATAAAAGGTGAAAAATGAAAAAAACTAGGGTGACGTTGCTGCTGGGTTTGTTGGTGTTGGGTAGTGTGATTATTTTCACACTCACTAGAAAGAAGATATTGGCTGTAAATTCAACACAAAACAGCGATGATTCAATGCGTCAAAGTCTTTACATTCCTAGTCCCTTTGAAATTTATATTCTTTCTAACAAAGAAGACCTGTGGCCTAAGCGGTTTTCTACGACTTCGCCATTGGTGGCTGAGCGCATTCCTGAGTTTTACTCCGCTGTAAAAAAATTAGAAAACCGTCCTGAAATTACGGATCGAGAATTAGAAATTATGCGATTTTGGAGTGTCATGGTGAATGCCAATCACATGAAAATTCTGCAAGATGTTTTGATTTCCAATTCAAAGAAGGCAACGTTTGTGCATGTGATGAATTCGGGGCTAGGTGGAGACTCTCGTGAGTGTTCGTTGTTTAAGCAAGAAAAAGCATATCGCCTGTATCAGTTCAATCCTGAGATCTATGAGAAAGAAGCATTTGCTTATCTTTCAAAATGTGACAAAGAAAATGTGTTGATAGAATGGAAGCAACTAGAAAAGGCCATGATTAAAAAAGACATGGGGCAAGTTGAAATTTTAACTGAAAAATTAAGAACGCAAGGGAATGTCCCAGATAGAAAATGGACGTCCTGGTTTAAAGGTGAGTTGGCTCGAGTGGCGTGGATGCTAACAATGGCCAAGGCTCACGATGGCAAAGTCGATTCTGTTCCTAAAAAGTAAGCATCAATTTGAGCTTTCAGTAAATCGATTTCAGGTTTTTTTGCCCGTTTCTCTACGACTAAGGGTTGTGCTGAGCTTTTGAGTTCCAGCAACCAGTGTCCTTGCGTGCTGTAGCGATCTTTTTTGCCTTGTCGTTCAGCTCGAATGGCGGCCATGTTACGGCTTTGTCTAACATTGACGGCTTCAAGGTCGTTGAGTTGGATGCCGTCGGCTTTGTGAATAGCCCAGCGGAATCCAAAAAATTTATTGCATGTTTCAATGCTGTATAAATTGGAAATTGGATTTTTAGAAATAATGGCGACCTCTTCAAAGAACCAGCAAAAAATTGCAGCGGGAATAAAGCTTGAAAGCATGACATAGAAAAAACCCGTGAGTGTTTTGTCAAACCAGGTGCCTTCGTTCCAAAGCATTTTAAACAGGGGTGAGGCTGCCAAATACATGGTGAACAAAACACCGCCAATGAATAGCAGTGTACCGCCAAGAGTGAATCGTTTTTTCTGGCTACGTAAGACAAGCTGTTCAGGCTGAGAGCGTCTCAAGTCAGGTTCTAAAGCAAATACAAGTCCCATATTTGAAAAATTTCACGTCGATGGCTGGCCGTCAATTGCTTTTTTAGAGGAAATCACAGTAATCTCCGAGCTTATGTCTTCTGAAAAGGCCAATGCTGAAATTTTAAAGAAAAACCTGATTCAAGAAGCGCTTGATTACCACAAAGGAACGCAGATCCCTGCAGGCTCAGGCTTGGCAAGAAGTGGTAAAATTGAGGTTGTTGCCTCGAAGTCTTTGCTCACGCAACGCGATTTAAATTTTGCCTACACTCCTGGTGTTGCAGAACCTTGCAAGGAAATTTTTAAAGACCCAGAAAATGCTTATCTCTACACAGCCAAATCGAATTTGGTCGGAGTCATTACCAATGGCACTGCTGTGTTGGGGCTTGGAAATATCGGTCCTTTGGCAGGAAAGCCCGTTATGGAAGGGAAGGCTGTCTTATTTAAAAAACTTGCTGACATTGATTGCTTTGATATTGAAGTCAACGCTGAAGAGGTTGATCGCTTTGTGGAAGCTGTTGCCACACTTGAGCCCACATTTGGTGGAATCAATCTAGAAGACATTCGCGCGCCAGATTGTTTTGAAATTGAAAAGCAACTTCGTAGTCGTTTGAACATTCCTGTTTTTCATGATGACCAGCATGGCACAGCGATTATCAGTGGAGCAGCATTTTTGAATGCCACTGAGATTGCTAAGAAATCGCTAGACACGGTTAAAGTTGTTTTTTGCGGTGGTGGCGCTGCCTCCATTTCATGTGCTCACTTTTGGCTCTCTCTTGGATTAAAAAAAGAGAATGTCATTATGACCGACCGACTTGGTGTAATTTACGACGGTCGCACAGAGGACATGAATCCGTACAAGCAAGTGTTTGCGTTGAAGGGAAATGCTTGGCATAAAAAGCAGCCCAAAACATTGGCTGAAGCCATGGTGGGTGCCGATGTCTTTGTTGGGTGTAGTGTTGGCAATATTTTAACTCCAGACATGCTCAAGGTAATGGCGCCAGATCCTATTGTTTTTGCCATGGCGAACCCTGAACCTGAAATTATGCCTGAAGTAGCTCTTGCAGCAAGGCAAGACATGATTTTCGCCACTGGTCGCTCTGATTTTCCAAACCAAGTGAATAATGTTTTAGGTTATCCGTTTATTTTTCGCGGAGCCTTAGATGTTCGTGCTAAAGCCATCAATGAGCAAATGAAGGTGGCCGCGGCTCGGGCCCTTGCTTCTTTGGCAAAACAAGAAATTCCAGAATCTGTTTTGCAAATATACGGACTGACTCATTTGGAGTTTGGTCCTCAGTACATCATTCCTAAACCTTTTGATCCACGTGTTTTGCTTTGGGTTGCCCCAGCCGTAGCACAAGCGGCCATTGATACTGGCGTTGCAAGATTGGGCATGCCGGGTGGCAGCCTTGAAGCGTATCGCGCAAGGCTTGAGAAATTGCTTGGCAATAGTCAGTCTTTGATTCGTGATCTGAAAAACCGTGTGAAAGTCGGCGATAAGAAAAAAGCTAAAAAAGTAAGAATTGTTTTTCCCGAAGGAAATCATGAGCGGATTTTGAAAGCGGCGTCGGTACTTAGGGAAGAAAACATTGCTGAGCCCATTTTGCTTGGAAATATTGATGAAATTAAGTCATCCATTTCCAAATTCAATTTGGAAAATTTAAGCGATGTTGAAATCATTCGACCATCATTAAGTCCGCTTTACCAAGATTACGTGGATCGTTTTTCTGAATTGAGAAAACGAAAAGGATTCACGCCTGCTTATTGTGCGCAATTGATGAAAGATCCTTTTTATTTTGGAGCCATGCATGTGAGACTAGGGCGAGCCAATGCGTGGATAGCAGGTATTTCTCGAAACTACCCAAGCACTATTCGTCCAGCGCTTCATGTGGTTGGTTCTCGAGGGGGCCAAAAAGTTGCAGGCTTGCATATGATGATTTGGAAAGACAGAATTGTCTTTTTAGCTGATACAACAGTGAACATTGAGCCAACAGCAGAAGATTTGGCAGAGATTGCCATTGATTCAGCTCATATTGCGGAATCGTTTGGTTTTGAGCCTGCTATAGCCATGCTTAGTTTTTCGAATTTTGGTAGCAATCGTCATGCGGAAGCCATTAAAATGCAGGATGCCGCAACCATCGTCCAAAGACGAAGGCCTGATTTACGTGTTGATGGTGAAATGCAAGCCGATACCGCCATTGATCCAAAAATTTTGCAAGAGCGTTTTCCATTTTGCCGTTTGCAGGACCAAGGTGCCAACATTCTCATATTCCCCAATCTTGCGGCATCTAATATTTGTTACAAGTTGCTCTCTAGGCTTGGTGGTGCGGAATCCATTGGCCCCATTTTGATGGGTATGAACAAACCCATTCACGTTTTGCAGGTGGGTTGCGAAGTCAAAGATGTGGTGAACATTTCGGTTATAGCCGCTATTGATGCGCAACGAATGTTGCTGAATAATGAGATGGAGAGTCTTGATTGGGCACCGCAACCTTATTCCGCAACTTAGTTTTTTTTGTTTTCGCTGCTCATGCTGTGCATGTTTGCGCTCAAGATATCGATTCCGAGTATCAATTCCAACCTAGCGTTGACTACAGGCATGTGCGAGGCCTGGGTCCAGTCATTTTAGAGTGTAGGGTTTCTGAAAATGGAAGTTTGGCGTGTCGAAGTGACCGAAAGTTAAAAAAAGTATTTTGCTATCAAGAAGGACTCCAGCAGTCAGCCACTGTGGCTATTTTGGATTCCAAACTATTGAACCAAAGTTTTTCTTGTAAAATATCTGCCCAAAATTCCGGGCTTTATTCTTCAAACTGGGTTTTGCGCTTACTAGGCGAAGATTTTTCAACCAGTGATTGGGTGGCTCAGGCTTCAAATAAAAAGCAGTATCAAAATGCTTTAAGTGCTGAACTTGTGTATCGCGAAAATTCTAAGAATGTTTTTTCCTCATGGTTAGTGTCTGGAATTGGCGGAGCTATAGCCAGCACAGGTGTTGCCGCAGGACTTGTGGGTGTTGAAGGGCAATTGCGTCTTGTGGAATCAAGCCAGCTTTGGGGTCCTTTGAGTTTACAACTGCGTGCGCAAAAATTAATGGTTACAGGAAAGGCCCCCGTGGAATATGTGGGAATTCTAAGGGGAGTTCCGTTGCAGCTTAGTGATTGGGGGCTTGGTGCAAGTGCTGGTATTGGAAACCATGCGCTCACTGGACAGAGTTTCTCAAAAGTACGCTTGGCTCCTTTTATGGAATATCGATTTTCTCAACGAGGCATGATGGAATTTGGTTTAGCTGTGGAATGGATGCGTGTGCAGCGTTTTGGTCAAGCTATTGAACCGTATTTTGAATGGCGCAACTTTATTTTTGGCAGACGCTGGGGCCTCTCACTACGTAGCTCATACATCAATCAACAGTTTTTTGATTCTCGTTTGGTCACTTCAACCAACATTTCTGGGCTTTGGGCTACTCAAGGTGCTCAATTTGCCCTTGTTTTTGGTTGGGGACGGTCAAGCTTTTGACCCCACTTTTACTTTTTTTACGCACCCCTTACACTGAAGCTAAGTAAATTATTTTACAGGGGAGATTGGCGATTATGTTAACAGGCATCATACGTGAACTACAGAGCGGCAATTTTGAAATGTTCTTCATCTTGTTGCTTGGAGCTATAGCGCTCGGCATTTTCATTGAACGTTTTGTGGTTTTATTTTCCAAAGCGAATGTGGACAAAGACAAGTTTCTCTCTCACGTTCATCGCGCAGTTCTTGCTGGCGATTTGAACGCGGCAGTGAATTACTGCAATGAAAATAAAAACCCACTCAACAACATCGTTAAGGCGGGACTTGTTGCTGTGATGAACAAAGGCAAAGACGAAGAAGTTCAAACAGCCATGGATGTTGAAGCCCTTCGAGAAGTTCCTGTGATTGAGCGACGCACTCCATTTTTAGCGTTGCTTGCCAACACGGCAACACTCGTTGGTTTGCTAACAACCATCACAGGTCTTATTAAATCGTTTGAAGCTGTTGCCAAAGTGGATCCCGGCCAAAAGGCTGCACTACTTGCTGCTGGTATTTCTGAGGCGATGAACGGTACAGCTTTTGGTTTGATTGTGGCTATTCCAGCCTTGCTGGCCTACGCGTTTTTATCATCAAAAACACAAGCTGTGCTTGATGATTTGCATGAAGTAAGCGTTTCGACTCTGAACTTGATCATCCAAAACAGAGACAAATTTCCATCTCGTTAATGGTCCTATAGTAAGGAGCTGATTGCGTGGCTGCATACAACGATAGTTCGAGGAGAAAACGGGGAACGGCTACTACCGACCTCAACCTCGTTCCTTTTATCGACTTGTTTTCAGTGCTTGTTATTTTCCTTGTCTCCACGGCAGTGTGGGATCAGCTTGCGGCTGTTCCTCTGAGCATGGGCGTAGAAGACAAACCAGCATTCGCAGTACCCAATGATGCGGCTAAGGTTAAAAAAATCACATCAAGTTACAAACTCATTGTGATGAAAGAAAACGTCGATATTTTTGATAACGGAATGATCCAACGTGTTCCTCTGGTGGACATTCCAGACCCCAATGACTCTGAAAAGAAAATCAAGGACCTCTCTGCCATTAGTAAATTCATCACAAAAGTTCGGGCTGAATCACCAGATAAAAAAGACATGCTTATTTTGGCCTCGGATACTTCTGTTTACAAAGACCTCGTTGCCATTATGGATTTGTGCATGGAAAAACAATTTAGTGAGCTTGTGGTTTCAGGATTGGAGCAATAATGGGTATTAAGGTTCCATCATACCGATTGGTCTCACAATGGGATTTAAAGCATTTAAGACGCCGTCTAAAGGGTTCAGGTAGAGGCAAACACTCTGAAGAAGAACACATTAGTTTAACTTCGCTCATTGACGTTTTTTCAATTCTCTTGTTTTTCTTGATACAAAGTTTTTCAGCGACTGGTGAGATTTTCTTTGCCAATAAAGATATTAAAATACCAACGGCTAATTACGCTAAGGAACTGACAAGATCGCCGGTTGTGACCATCATGCCAGACAAGGTGACGATTGAAGGTCTTAAGGTTGGGGATAATTCCAGTTTGCAGGACAAAGTAGAAGAAAAAGATTGGGATTTGCCTTTGCTTTCTGAAACCATGAATAGCTACAAGAGAATTTTTGAAGACTTGCACCCTGGAGTAACTTTTCCAGGATCTATTATTATTCAGGCTGATGAATCGCTTGATTTCGTATTCCTGAAGCGAGTTATGTTTGCTCTGGTAAAGAGTGGCTACGGTGACATTAAGCTCGCAGTCCGTGGAGAAGTGAACTACGGAAATAGTGCAGCTGTCGTTGTTCCTCCTAAAACAAACTGATCTTTAATATCGTCGCTTTCTACATATTCCCTTTTCTTTGCTTAAGTTTGAATTAACTCATTCTATGATGGGGGATATTTTTTTGTTGGTTGCTAGGTGGCGCTCTGCTATGGAGACGGTGCTTTATGAAATTTACAGGACGCTTAACTATTTCTGATGCCGACGCTGGCTCGCTTGAATTTTCAGCAACGCAAGATGAGGCTTGGGTTCAGGAGTTACTGGAACGATCGGCGCCTAAAGAGCAGATTGTTGCTAGTAGCGCTAAAGATTGGGCATCACGCTCAAAGATGAGTCTGACGGCTCGAGTGGAAAGTGTTGGTAAAGAATATTTACTTTCAGGAAGCTTTCAAGCGCAGGTTCCAAGCCCATGTTCACGCTGTGGGGACGCCTTTGAGGCGCCAAGAGTGAGTCATTTTCATATCCTTATTCGTTCACCGAAATCCAAAAATGATGGTGATGTGGTGGATGATGAGACCATTGAGCTTAAGACCGAAGAGCTTGATTTAGTTGAGGTTTTAAGCGAGCAATTGGTCATGCTTGAGCCTATTGCTGAATGTCCAGCTCAGAAAAAAGATGGGTCGTGCACACTTTGCCACCTGAACCCGACTTTTAGCTTGGCTGATGATCCTGAATCTGCTGTAAAAAGCCTTAAAGAATCACCATTTGCGGTGCTTGAGGTTCTGAAGAAAAAGCTGTAAGACTATAGCCCCTAAAAGGTTTCGAAGGAGTAATTTAACATGCCAGTTCCAAAGAAAAAACGCCACCGCTCACACAACCGAGCACGCCGAGCACAAGACAAGCACGCTCCTATTGGTTGGACAGTGGTCAAAGAAACCGGAGAATTTGTTCCTCCACATCGTGTGTCTCCCACAGGATGGTACAAGGGGAAAAAAATCTTCAAGACCAAGGCTGAATTAAAACAGGATAAGACTGACAAGTAATCATGTCTGCTCCCTACCGTTCAGCAATTTTAGGAACAGGTTTGGGCATCCCTAAGAAGGTGATGACCAATTTTGATCTCGAAAAAATTGTTGAAACTTCAGATGAGTGGATTCGTACTCGTACTGGAATTGTAGAACGTCGTTTTATTGATCGCGATCAAGGTCAATCACACACATCGATTGCTGTGGACGCTGCAAGAAGTGCCATGGCCAAAGCGAATGTTCGACCTGAAGATTTAGATTTTATTATTTGCGCAACTGCGACACCTGACACCTACATGCCGAATGCGTCTGCGAGAATTGCCGAGGCTTTAGGGTCTCGAGCTGGTTGCATTGACATGAACTCGGCATGTTCGGGTTTTGTTGTCTCATTACACAACGCTGACGGCTTGGTTCGTTCCGGGTTAAGTAAACGAGTATTGGTTGTTGGTGCTGAGGTGTTCTCTAGCATTCTCAATTGGAATGATCGCGGAACCTGTGTACTTTTTGGTGATGGTGCTGGTGCTGTAGTTCTGGGTCCCGTTCCTGCTGATGATAAAGATCATCACGTGATTATTGCGAGCAAAACTTATAACATGCCTGACCCACACCAAAGTCTAGCGATGCTAGCAGGCGCTAGTCGCACGCCGTTTAACTCGCCTCGCTTCATGAAAGAAGAAACTCCTTACATCACAATGAATGGGCAAGAAGTTTTTAAAAATGCTTCTCGTGGCATGCATCAGGCTGCTAAGGAATTGCTGGAGGAACAAAATGTTCATCCAGACCAAATTAAATGGTTTATTCCTCACCAAGCCAATCTTCGCATTATTGAAATGGTTGCTAAGCTTTTGGAATTTCCCATGGAACGCGTTTATGTGAACGTGAATCGCTGGGGAAATACATCAGCGGCAACAATTCCAATTTGTCTTGGCGAAATGGAAGAAAAGGGAATGCTCAAAAAAGGCGATTTGCTGTTGCTCGACACCTTTGGTGGCGGCTTTATTTATGGAGCGACTCTGCTTCGCTGGTAGTAGGAATTCTCAATTCATATGAAATTTTACGTTTTCCCAGGCCAAGGATCTCAATATCCCGGCATGGGAAAAGACTGGTACGAGAACTTCACAGAGGCCAAGCAAGCTTTTGAGGAAGCTTCAGATTTTTCAGGTTTGAATCTAAAAAAACTCTGCTTTGATGGAACAGATGCTGATTTAAAGCAAACTGAAATTACTCAGCCTGCAATCCTAACAACAACTGTGGCTATTTATAGAAGTCTACTGGCGCAAGGTTTTGCAAAGCCTCAGCTTGTGGCGGGTCACTCACTTGGGGAGTATTCGGCATTGGTTTGTGCTGGCGCTTTAAGTCTTGGTGAGGCGGCAAGAGTTGTGAATCATCGCGGTCGTTACATGCAAGAGGCTGTACCTGCTGGCACGGGTGGCATGGCGGCGTTAATTTTTAAACCGAAAACAGATTCTGCCCCTTTGGCGAAGGCGCTATGCGAGGAGCTTAGTGCTCAGTCTGGCAAATTGCTTTCTGTTGCAAACTACAACTCTCCTGAACAAATTGTGATAGCCGGTCATGCTGAGCTTATTGAAAAAGCAATTGTGCGAGCCACTCAAGAACCGTATTCTGCTCGCAAGGCCATTGCCTTGCCTGTGAGTGCGCCCTTTCACTGTGCTTTGATGAAGCCTGCAGCACAAAAATTATCCGAAGAATTGAAGTCATTAAAATGGATAAATATTAATGGTTTGGCATATATTCCTAATGTAATTTCTGATGTTGTAAGTTTGGCCACTGTTGAACAGCAAGGCGCAAAATTACTTGAAGAGCAAATTACGGGATCCGTGCGCTGGGTGGAAAGCATTCAGTCAGCCATTCGTGCAGGCTATAAAGAAATTGTTGAAATTGGTCCCGGAGCTGTACTCAGCGGGCTTGCTAAACGCATAGGCCTTGAGGATCAGTTCTTGTCGGCCTCGAATATTGATCGCTTGGCGGAATTTAAGGACAGAGGAGGCTTGAAATAAATGTCAGCACTTGAGTGTCTTGGTTTAAAAGGAAAATCAATTTTAGTTACTGGCTCGGGTCGAGGTATTGGTCGCGGTATTGCGCTGAAACTTGGCGAGGCTGGTGCTTGTGTGGGTGTGACTTATACGGGCTCTAATGAAAAAAGTGAGGCCAATGCTAAGGCTGTATGCGCTGAAATTGAAAAGCTCGGCGGTAGAGCTATTGCTGTAGCGTTGGATGTTTCGAATGAAGATCAAGTCAATGATGCCATTAAGAAGATGGTCGAAGCATTCGGTGGTCTTTATGGTGTGGTAAATAACGCGGGCATTGTGATTGATCAGTTGCTTTTACGATACAAATCTGAGGACTGGGATAAGGTTCTGGATACCAATTTAAAAGGTGCTTTTTTAGTCTCTAAAGCGGCTGCAAAGTATCTGATGAAAGCCGGTGGCGCGTCCATTGTGAACATGACTTCTGTGGTTGGTGAAATGGGGGCTGCAGGTCAAGCACCTTATAGCGCCTCCAAGGCGGGTCTAATTGGGCTATCTAAATCACTGGCTCGTGAGTTGGCATCTCGTCAGGTTCGTGTAAACTGTATTGCGCCGGGGTTTATAGCTACAGATATGACTGAACAATTAAACGATGCGCAAAAAGAGGCTATCCTAGGCCAGGTGCCACTAAATTCACTAGGTTCAGTTGATGACATTGCGTGGGGAACGTTATATTTATTGTCGCCAACCTCGAGATACGTTACAGGACAAGTCTTGAGTATTAACGGCGGCTTGTACATGTGACAAAAACACTTCTTAAAAGGAGAGGTAATTAAAATGAATGTCGAAGAAAAAGTGAAAAATATTATTGTTGAGCAGTTGAACGTGGAATCTGAGAGTGTCACTCCAGATGCAAACTTCGTTGAAGACTTGGGCGCTGACAGCCTCGACATTGTTGAGCTTGTCATGACGATGGAAGAAGAGTTCGATATTGAAATTCCTGACGAAGACGCTGAAAAAATCAAAAGCGTTGGGGATGTCATTAATTACATTCAAGCGCGCAGCAAAGCCACACACTAAACTGTTCTTTCATTTTGCATTTTAACTAAAATGACAAACAAAAGAACGACGGCAAATTCTGGTCGACGAATTGTTGTGACGGGTTTGGGGTGCATATCCCCAATTGGTCACGATGTTGAGTCGACCTGGTCTGCACTTTTGGAGGGCCGCTCTGGAGCGGCTCCCATTACTCAATTTGATGCTTCAAAATTAGATACAAAGTTTGCGTGTGAAGTTAAAAATTGGGAGCCATCCGCACTTCCTAAAAAAGAAGCGCGTCGCATGGATCGTTTTATTCAGCTGGGCTTGGTGGCAGCATTTCAAGCCATTGAACAAGCTAAATTAGATATACAAACCACAGCTGCTGACCGTGTAGGCGTGATTATGTCTAGCGGTATGGGCGGCTTAAAGTGGATTGAAGAGCAACACGAAATTGGGCGTGAGCGTCCGGATCGAGTGTCTCCGTTTTTCATTCCTGCAGTAATTCCAAACATGATTTCTGGTTACATCAGCATTATGAAGGGTTTTCAGGGTCCCAACCACTGCGTGGTTTCGGCTTGTGCAAGTTCTACTCACGCTATTGGTGAGGCTATGCGCTTAATTGAGCGTGGTGATGCGGATGTGATGATTGCAGGTGGCGCTGAGGCGACCATATGTATGATTGGTATTTCGGGCTTTTCAAACATGAAGGCCTTGTCATCTCGCAATGATGCTCCTGAAAAAGGTTCTCGACCATTCGATAAAGACCGTGATGGTTTTGTGATGGGTGAGGGCGCGGGTGTTATGGTTCTTGAGTCTCTTGAACATGCTCAAAAGCGTGGGGCAACGATTCTTGGTGAGTTGGCAGGTTACGCTCTAAATTCGGACGCCTATCACATTACCAACCCTTCCGAGGGTGGTGTGGGCGCAGGTCGTTGCATGCAACTAGCTTTGCAAGATGCTGCTTTAACTCCTCAGGATATTGATCATGTTAACATGCATGGAACCTCCACTCCGGCAGGCGATGTGGCCGAGAGCATGGCTATTCATACTGTGTTTGGTGAGCACGCCAAGACCATTAATTGTGTGTCGACAAAATCTATGACGGGTCATTTACTGGGCGCTGCAGGAGCCGTTGAGGCAATTTTTACAATGCTTGCCGTTGAAAGGGGCATTGTTCCTCCAACCATTAACTTGGAGAATCAAGATGAGCGATGCACGCTAAACTACACGGCCAACCGCCCGGTGAAGCGTAATCTTCGTGCCGCACTGTCCAACTCGTTTGGATTTGGCGGGACAAATGGCTCACTTGTGATTAAGAAATTTAGGGCATGAGGCTATACATCGCCAGTGATCATGCCGGTTTCCCACTAAAAAAACACTTCGTCGAAAATCTTAAAAAAGTTTCATCACTATCCATTGAGTGGATTGATTTGGGTCCAGCGGATACGTCGTCAGTGGATTACCCAAGCTACGCCGCCAAGCTTTGTGAACAAGTTTTAAAAACAAACTCTGAAGAGCAGCTCAAGGAACCATGCGGTGTTTTAATCTGCGGTTCTGGTGTTGGTGTTAGCATGATGGCTAATCGGTTTAAAAAAATTAGGGCAGTGCTTGCGGAAGCGCCGGAATTGGCGGCAATGTCTCGTGAACACAACGCTTCAAACGTTTTGTGCCTTGGTGCTCGTCGTGTCAGTAATGAAAAAGCGGCAGACATTTTACAGCAATGGTTGGTGACGAAATTTGAAGGTGGGCGGCACGAACGTCGTATCCATCTGTGCGATTTACCGCGAGATGAAAATCAAAAATAAGGAGGGCCCAAGACGTGTTTCAGAGTGAATTATTTACAAAAACATTGGCACAAAGTGATGCTGAAGTTCTAACGGCAATGAACCGCGAGTACGGAAGACAGATGGAACATTTGGAGCTGATTGCCAGCGAAAACTACACCTCTCGTGCGGTTGTGCAGGCTATGGGTTCTGTGCTGACCAATAAATACGCCGAAGGTTATCCGGGTAAACGCTACTATGGTGGCTGTGAATTTGTGGATGTTGTTGAGGACATTGCTCGTAACCGTGCAAAACAATTGTTTGCTGTGAACGGTTTAGTTCCCCATGTGAACGTGCAAAGTCACAGTGGTGCGCAGGCCAATCAAGCTGTGTTTTTGGCATTGTTAAATCCTGGTGACACCATTCTTGCGGCTTCGTTAAGTCATGGTGGTCATTTAACGCATGGATCGCCAGTGAATTTATCTGGTAAATGGTTCAAGGTTGTTCCTTATGGCGTGAGCGATAAAGATGAACGTTTTGATTTGAACTTGGTCCGTGAGCTTGCTCATAAAGAAAAACCAAAGCTCATCATTGCTGGTTATTCGAGCTATTCTAGAATTGTAGACTTTGCAGAGTTTCGAAAAATTGCCGATGAGGTGGGAGCATTGTTAATGGTCGACATGGCGCATGTCGCTGGTCTTGTGGCCGGTGGCGCGCATCCTTCGCCATTTCCTCATGCTCACATTGTGACAACAACAACGCATAAAACGTTGCGCGGCCCTCGTTCTGGAATGATTTTATGCCATGAAGAATTTGCAAAGAAAATTGATTCAGCGGTTTTCCCTGGGCTTCAGGGTGGACCACTCATGCACATCATTGCTGCTAAAGCGGTGATGCTGGGCGAGGCTTTAAAGCCTGAATTTAAAACTTATGCTCAGCAAATTGTGAAGAATGCCCAGGCCATGGCTGAATCGTTTAAAAAGCGTGGTTATCGTATTGTTTCTGGCGGCACGGACAATCATCTGATGCTGGTGGATTTGAGCGATAAAGACATCACGGGCCGTGAACTTGAAGTGGCTCTTGATCACTCGGGCATTAGTGCAAATCGCAACACCATTCCTTTTGATAAGCAATCGCCATTTGTGACCAGTGGTCTTCGCGTAGGAACAGCTGCGGTGACAACACGTGGAATGCGTGAGGCGGAAATGGAAAAAATTGTCGCCTGGGTTGATGCGACTGTAAAAAATAAAACCGACAACAATAAGCTTGCTCAGTTTAAAAAAGAAGTGGCCGAATTTAACCGATCATTTCCTATTTATGACCAAGTTTTAGGAGCGTAAATGAATTGCCCATTTTGCAACTGTGCTGACACTAAGGTTTCTGATTCTCGTCCAAGTGCGGACGGAAAAAGCATTCGACGTCGTCGTGAATGTTTGTCGTGCAACAAACGTTGGCGCACGCTTGAGCGCATGGAAGAGAAAATGCCTCTAGTGCTTAAGAAAAATGGCAATCATTCTCCATTTGAAAAAGAAAAACTTTTACACTCTCTGCGCATTGCCACAGGCAAACGACCAGTGAGTCCTGCGCAAATTGAACAGACTGTTGCCGATATTGAATGGGAACTTTTGGAAAGCGGCCTTGAAGTTGTCCCATCGCAGATGATTGGTGAGAAGGTGATGTCAGCGCTGCGTGAATTAGATGAAATTTCATATATTCGTTTTGCTAGTGTTTACCGACGTTTTAAAGATGTTGGTGAGCTGATGGCTGAGATGAACGATTTGGTGGAAAAACGCGATTCAGCGCAATCCCCCGTTGTACCAACGGCTAGCGCGTAATTTTAGCTTTCGTGGAAAGCCTATGAAACTTTCACCACAAGACTTAATGAAACTTGCACTCAAGCAAGCAGTTCTGGGTGGACGTTTGGTGAGGCCCAATCCTCAGGTAGGGGCTGCCTTGCAGTTGCCTAGTGGTGATATTTTTCTTGGTTATCATCAAAAATACGGTGAAGCTCATGCTGAAATCAACGCCTTGAAAGCGTGTCAGCTTGCTGGCAAAAACCCGCAAGGTGGAGTGATGGCTGTGACTTTGGAGCCTTGCTCGCATTTTGGTAAAACACCGCCTTGCGCTGATGCCTTGATTCAGGCTGGCCTTCAAGAGGTTTATGTTGGCGTTCGAGACCCTAATATCAAAGTTGCAGGCCAGGGAATTGCTAAACTCTCAAAGGCTGGAGTGACGGTTGTAGAAAATATTCTTTCCGAGGAATGCCGTATGGTGAATCGTGCGTGGTTGCGGTCGCATGAACTTGGTAGAAGTTTTGTGAGTCTTAAGATGGCGACATCCATTGATGGTTTGTGGTCGAGCCAAAATGGGGAATCCAAATGGATCACCTCTTCGCATTCACGCGAAATGTCTCATCTGCTTCGTCGAAAAGTCGATGTCATTGCCACCAGTCGAAAAACCATTGAATCAGATAACCCCCAACTGACGGCGCGGCATCAAGGGCAAGTTTGCCCAGCCACTGAACAACCGCAGGTTTTTGTTTTGACCCATAAAAAAGATTTTTCAATCGAGGGTTATGAACTCTCAAAGCATCCCAAGCCAGTTGTAGTCTGTGAGATTCAAAGGGATGAAGACATTTTATCTTTTCTTGAAAGCTGCCACCGACAGGGATTGCATCATGTCATGGTTGAGGCTGGCCCAAGACTCAATAGCAAGTTTATGGATCTTGGTTTTTGGGATGAGGTTTGGTTATTTGTGGGTGCACGGTTTTTAGGGGGCAATGGCAAACATTTGTCTGTCTTTAATGATGGTGCCATTGCGGGGCTTGAAGTTAAACTTCGCTCAGTAGAACATGTCACCAACTCTGACGATGTGTTGCTGATTTACGAGCGAAAATAAACCTCAGGGTCATGGATTTGACATTATCCTCCCTAATCTTTCTTGTTAAAATGAATTCCATGCGTGTTTTTCTTGTTTTTTCATTGTTTTTTTTAACAACGACAAATGTGTTTTCTCAGCATGGGAATGAGTCTCCGGAGGTTCAGCAAGAGAGTGCGCTGGATGCCGATCAAAAATCGAAAATTGCTGCACGTCTAAAAATGGTTAATCTGGCATGCAGTAAAAAAGTTTATGGAAATGATCATTTTAATTTGTCAGGTAAGTGTGTGCAGGCATCACAGACTTATGTGTTGCAAAACATGGAAATCTCAGAACTAAGTTTGGCTCTTCAGTTATGCACCAATGCCAGGCTCTCTTGGGAAAAGGCTACTTCGATAGCTCTCGATAATGCTCAAGCCAATTGCCATATTCAATTATTAGATTATTTTGCAAGTGATAGCGCATATGCAAAGGCTTTAAAATTATGTCAGCCTAAAAACGGTGGATTTATCCAAAAGTGGGCGCACAATTATCTGGCTTGTTTTGTAAAAAACCTTGAAGCTAGCAAAGTAAAATAGAGCGGCTTTAAGCTTCGAAGAGCCTAGTTCATGATTTCAAAAGGTAACAATTGAATTCCAAGTCGTTTGACTGTTTCTTTGTAGTTGAAGCGTTTTTCTTTTTCTGGCTGATAAACGAGTAAGTAAGCGCCTTGTTTTTTAGGGTCTTTGGGCTCTAAAAATGTTTTTGTGACTTCAAAAGAAGAGCTTGCTGGCATGACATGATAATTTTTGCGGAGTTGTTTGATAAATCGCAAGGCGTTTTTTGTGCAATGTCCACCTTCAACACAAATTCTTGTTTGGTGAATGTAAGACCACATTTTTTCTGGATCAAAAAACGACAACGAACGATTTTGATATCCCTCATGAGTCCACGAAAAACCATCTTTTAAAAGTATAGTAGAGAGGCTGACTTTTTCAGGTAAACCTTCTGCGGCCCTTCCTTTGCCTCCAATCAACTTTTCGGAAACTTGAAGGTGTTGAGTCCAATGTTCAAGGAAGCTCAAATCTTTAACCTCTGACATCTTTAAAAAAGAAACAGCTAGCGAGGTGCAGCCGCCCCCAATCATGCTTTGGCCGTTGGATTTTTTCCATTCTTGGTAACGATCGTAGGCATCATGTGTGAAACCAAATTGCAGAAATTGACCGACAGGCTTTTGTGAATGAACTTCCAAGGGTGTTTTGCCGTCCCAACCAACAGAGCGAAGGTCTTTCGCGTATTGAACCAAGTCATCACATTTTTTTGAATCTGCTATTGGCAATCGAATGAACTCAGGTCTTGTTGTGATGATGGAGTAGTCCACATCAATCATGGTTCGTCCCACGTAATTGCCGACTTGGTGACGACTTTTTTCTGGCGTATCAATACTGCCATCGACATAAGAGTAGAACATGGCGCCAAGCCCAATTTGATCTTCAAACATGAGTTTATCGTCAACTGAAGTGTCATTTTGTCCGGTCATGCCGACCCAGTCATTGTGAGTGAGTCCTTGGCTATCAATACATTCAAAGTGAATGATGGCGTGACCAACAAGTGATCGATAAATGTTGGGTTCAGCTAAAAATTTAAGGCTTTGTTTTGCTTTGGATGTCATTAATGAAACAAATGATGCGTTCGGTGAGGACCAGTTCATTTGAGCAACAGGTGGATAGGTGAATAGTTCCACATACGAGTTTTGTGCATGGCTGTTGAGTGTGAAAGCTAAGAAGAAAGTAAGCGTGAATTGTTTCATGGTGCTCGCTTATACTTGCTTTGTTGTAAACAAAGATAGAGAAATAGGGGAGAACCCGGATTAGTTTTTTAGGGTTAGGGGGGGGAGGGGACACTGACTTCTAACCCGGGTCTCGTGAACTCAACTCAACAGTAGAACTTCTACTTCATCTGAGGGTAGCTAATGCAGGAGCAATGCCAAATTCAGATATGAGTATTATTCATAGTTTGCGAGAGTTGCTATGTGTGAAACGCTTTGTTTTGGCGGAAATTGTCCAAGTGCTGTTTAAAGACTAGCCATGGGAGGGGTGATTTGTCGTATTAATGATACGGTTTTAAGGTCCATTTGTTGCATTAAGCACACAGAATTCGTCAAAAAACTCTTTAATTTTGAATAGTTATATCGTTTCAAAGTTTGGCCCTCTTTGTTATACTCCTGTGACGTGCTGAATCCGCAAACTGAACTTCGTCATCTCAAGCGCAAAAAAAAGGACAGCAACTTGCGATTATTAGATCAGGCTCCATCGCTAGAAGTTGAAGGTTGTGGCATTCATACTGGAAAACGTTTTCGAGTAAAAATACAGCCAGCTAAAAAGGGCCAAGGTGTTTTGTTTCGTGCGCAAGTTGGTGGGCTTGTCTATGAAGGTCCAGCTCTTTGGTCTCGTTTGTCGGGTACGTCTCGTGCCACAGCGTTGGTTTTGCGAGCGCCTGGTCGTCATAGGGTGGAATTAAAAACCGTAGAACATTTTATTGCGGCTGTATCGATGCTTGGCTACCCTTCTTTGGTTGTCACTGTTGAGCCGCTTGATCCCATTGCCGATGATATGTTGGAACTTCCTATTTTAGATGGCTCCTCTCAAAAGTGGTGGAGCCTATTGTGTGCTTTTGCACAGGAATCTTCCTTAGAAATGGCCACATTTGCTTATAGGGTCAAAGAGCCTTTTGTGGTGGAGGATGGACTTCGTCGAGTGGAGTTTTCGCCTCCTCAGTCAGGGCGCGAGTACCGCACCGATTTTATTTGTGAAGTGAATTTTAGGGAAACGTGGATACAGAGCACATCTTTAAATATTGATTGGCAGTCGTTAGCGCTTTCCCAAGAACAGTTCTCAAGGCAGACCAGTCGCGCTAGAACCTTTGGGTTTCAAGATGAGGTTCAAAAGTTGCAGGCTAAAGGCCTTGCCCTTGGTGGTAGTTTGGAGAATGCCATTTTACTTTCTGGAAACAAAGTTGTGAATGATGGTGGGTTTTTGTTTCCTACGGAGCTAGCAGATCACAAATTGTTAGACGCTATTGGCGATTTTGCGCTCTCAGGCGCTCCTATTTTGGGTCAAATACGTCTTGTGCGCGCTGGCCACGACATTCATGCGCGAGCACTCACGGAAATCATGCGCAAAGGCATTGTTGAAGAAGTTTCTTTGCCTTTGAGGAAAATCTAAATCCCCCAGGGGCTATAGAAGTGTTTTAAGCCCTAGGCTAAGCTACTCATGGATAAAAACATGAGTTTGCAAGACCAAAACCAACCCACTGAACAGCTTGCCGATTCCAATTTATCAGCGCTTAGTGGACCAGAGCTTCGCAAGCGTCAACGTGAGCGGCGTATAGCTTTTGCCATTGCTGTTGCCTTTATCATTGGATCCATTTTGCAAGCGCTCATTGCGGATCGTCGCCAAACTTACGGATTTATTAACAGCCTACTATTTTTTGGTTTGCTGCATTTTAACGTTATTTTGATCATGCTCTTGGTGTTTCTCATCGTGAGAAACTTGGTTAAGGCCTATGTACTTCGAAAATCAGGAACTCTTGGCGGGAGTTTGCGATGGCGAATGATAAGCTCGCTGCTTTTCTTTTCACTTGTTCCATCTATTTTGCTTTTTGTGGGAAGTTCATACATCATCAGGCAAGGTTTTGATCGATGGTTTGGTACGCAGGTGGGGCGCGCGTTAGAGGATTCTGAGGCCATCACAAAAGTTCATTATGATGCTTTGCAATCCAATCTTGGCTTTTTTTCAAATCAAGTCGTTGAAATTCTAAAAACAGAAAAGAGCATTCCCAAACCCGATTTTGTAAAAAATTTACACCGCAAGTTTCCCGTTGATGCTTTGGAAATTTACTCGGACCCCTTAAAAGATCCTGAGCGAAGTCTAAAAGATGGTTTAGAGGATTGGTTCATTCCTCGCGCGGCTATGGAGTCTTTGGATAGGGCTTTTAAAGGGGAAAGCTTTCATTTGATTCGACATTACGGCGATGGCGATTTGGTTCAGTATTATTTGCCAATAAAAATGAAATTGGTTTCGCCCATTTTGTTTTATGGTGATGTTTTTCCTACAGCAGATAAAACCATCATTCTTGTTTTATCGCAGACGGTTCCTTTGGGTCTTAAGACTAGAATTTTCGAATTGCAGAATGCGTTTCGTGAATACAAGAGAACGGCATTGTTCAAGGATTCTCTGAAAACCAATTACACGCTCATTTTGCTAACGCTTTTTGTGTTGGTTATTTTTGCGATGTCTTGGTTTGGTTTGAGTATTGCCAGAAGCGTGACAGACCCCGTTGCTGAGCTCCTCAAGGGTACGGAAGCATTTCGACGAGGTCGTTGGAATTACCGCATACCGACGTTTCGCGCACAAACTAGCAAAACAACTGTTGAGGGGGCCGCAGCTGACTTGGACGTGCTCAAAGGCGCCTTCAACTTGATGGCTGAAGAGGTGGGAAAAAAGTCACACCAAATTGAAGAGGCCAATGAACAACTCACTTCCCTGGTGCATGAGCTTGAGGAACGTGAAAAATATTTGGAAACCTTGCTCTCAAGTATTCGTCGTGGCGTATTGGTATTGGATACCGCTGGCAAAATTGGTCGCGTGAACCAAGAGGCGCTTAGTTTTTCTGCTCATCACAATCATGCTGGGAAAAACCCGCAAGATTTTATTGGTGTTGACGCTACGGAAATTTTTCAAGCCTGGGGACCTATTGATGAGTTGCGTGCTTGGCTTGAAACAGTGCAAGTCCAGCGCGGTAATCCTGTGGACCGCATTTTTGAAGTGGAGCAAAAAACTGCTCAAGGTTCCTCGCTGATTTCTGTTCGAGCCACAGGTATTTGGCTTGTGGACGAGCGAAAAGCTGGCTTAGGTTGGTTGATTATTTTGGAAGACGTGACCGATGCGGCACGTTTGGAGCGATTGGCGGCCTGGCAAGAAGTCGCAAGACGTGTCGCTCACGAAATTAAAAACCCTCTCACGCCAATTCAAATTTCAACGGATCGTTTGCAAAGGCGAATGGGCGAGAGAATGAGCGCTGATGAAGTTGATGGCCCAGTCTTTAATGAATGCGTTCAGCAAATCCAAAAGCAAGTTCGAGTCATACGCGATTTGGTAAGGGAATTCTCTCAATTCGCTAAATTGCCAGAGCCCAAATTCATACAATTGAACTTAAATGGATTGCTTGGAGAGATTGTTAAGGATTACCGATTTACGCACCCTCAAGTGCATTTTGAATTGAATGCGGATACCAAGAAAAGTTGCATCATCAACGCTGATCCAGAGTACATTCGGCGCCTCGTGGTCAACTTGGCCGACAACGCCATTCACAGCATGGAAGAGGCTAAAGTTGCTAAGCCTGAGCTGAAAATTCGCATGGACTTTTCAAAAAGTGAATCCAATTTTATTAGCGTGGAATTTACGGATAACGGTCCTGGGGTCCCAGCGCATTTAAGAGACAAAATTTTTGACCCTTACGTATCCTCAAAAGCTTCAGGTCTTGGGTTGGGACTTCCTATTGTGCGCCGTATTGCAATTGAGCATTCTGGTCGGGTGCGCTGTGAAAGTGGTCCCGGTGGTCGATTTGTCCTTGAATTACCTTTGCTTCGAGTAGAAGATGTTGTGGGGACATTTGCATGAGCTTTAGTATTTTAATTGTTGATGATGAACTTGATATTCAATCTTCGCTTTCCTTTGCCTTAAAAGATGAGGGTTATGAAGTTCTTACGGCAACCTTGCCCGCTGAGGCCGAAGAAATCCTAAAAACACACACCATCGATATGGCTTTGTTTGATGTTTGGTTTCCGCAAGGTGATGGCATTGATTTGCTCAAGCATACTCGTGAAAAATATCCACACATCAGCGTGGTGATGATGAGCGGACATGGAAATATTGAATTGGCCCTTAAGGCCATTCGAATGGGCGCTTATGACTTCTTAGAAAAACCTTTGGAACTTGAAAAGCTGCTTGTTGTTTTAAGAAACGCTACAGAATCGCTAAGACTGCGCGATGAGAACAAACGCTTGCTAAGCCAGATTATTGGTGATGCCCATTTTGATTTTCAGTCCAACTCCATGAAGAGTCTTGAAGAGACCATAAAGCGCGCAGCTGAAAGCTCTTCGCACGTGCTCATTCATGGCCATAGTGGCTCAGGTAAGGAACTGGTTGCAAGGCGCTTGCACTCACTGAGTAATCGCAAGGATCATGCTTTTGTGCCCGTGAATTGCGCGGCAATTCCTGAAGGTCTGCTAGAAAGTGAGCTTTTTGGTTATGAAAAAGGTGCTGTTCCTGGAGCAGTCACCCGCGGCATTGGCCGATTCGAGCAAGCCGAAGGCGGTACACTTTTCCTCGATGAAATTGGAGAATTAAGCCTTGCGGCCCAAGGAAAACTACTAAGAGTTCTTGAGCAAAGAACTTATGAGCGAGTTGGAGGACGAACCTTGCTGAAAACTTCGGCAAGAATTTTGGCTGCAACAAATCGAGATTTGAATGAAGAAATTAAAGCAGGTCGTTTTCGAGAAGACCTCTATTTTCGCTTGAAAGTGCTGTCAATTAACGTGCCTTCTCTTAAAGAGCGCATTGATGATATGCCGTTGCTTGTGCAGCAGCTTTCCGTAAAAATTGCTACCGATTTGGCAAGACCACTGCCAACGTTCTCCACGGAGCTGGTGTCCTGGATGCAGCACTATGATTGGCCAGGAAACGTTAGAGAGCTACGGAACTTAATTGAGCGTATGATCATTATGAGTCCTGATAGAACCACGCTTGGTTTGGCCGATTTGCCTGAAGAGCTGCAAGCGCTTTCCATCGATTACTCTCCTAAAAACGATTTTCAAGTGAAAGACACCAATGAGCCGCTAAGAGAGCTTCGCGCCAGATTTGAAATGTCCATTATTTCTCAGCGAATGGAAAAAATGCTAGGTAATGTGAAAAAAACTGCAGAGTCCTTAGGCATTGAACGCACTCACTTGCATAGAAAACTAAAACAATATGGCATTAAATTCGGGGGCGATGCTTGAAGCCAAAACTAGCTGTAGCTTTGGATGTTAAAACTCGTGATGAGGTTTTTCACTGGGCTAAGCAGTTTGAGGGACTACCCCTTGTTTTAAAATTAGGTCTACGAGTTCTTCCGGAATTGTCGGCCTCTGACATTGCTCAACTTCAAAAACAAAATTTCCAAATTTTTATTGATGCCAAACTTCATGACATCCCCACTCAGGTGGCCTCCAGTGTTGCTAATTGGGCTGGAAAAGGTGTTGATTACTTAACGCTTCATCTTGGTGGCGGAAGAAAAATGCTGAGCGAGTCAGTTCACGCGGCCAAGGGCTCCAAACTCACTTTGCTTGGTGTTTCGGTGCTGACATCTCTTCATCCCACAGACCTTAAAGAGCTCGGCATTGAGCAGTCCGTGGAAAATCAAGTCAAGCAGCTAGTCTCTTTGGGTTTGGATTGTGGCATGGCTGGTTTTGTGTTGTCAGTCAATGAACTGCAAATTGTAAAAGAGTTAAGCTCCAAGCTTGTGACATGGTGTACGCCAGGATTAAGTCTCAGTGGGCAAAAGACTTCAACACAAGATCAAGCTCGTGTTTTTACCGTGGAACAAGCCATTGAGCGAGGTTCTAAGCTTTTAGTTGTGGGTCGAGCCATTATGGAGTCAGAGGACCCACGAAAAACTGCTGAAATGATTTTGAATCGCTTAAGTGCGGTGATATAGACTCCCGTCATGGATAATTGGATTTGGGGTGCTCATTCTATTGAATCTTTCTTGGAGCATTACCCAGAGCTCATTTTAGAATTTCAAGTTGAAAATGAAGCAGAGGTTCCAGCGAATATATCTAAAATGGCTAAAGAGGCTGGGGTTAAGTTTCAAAATGTTCGTGGCCTGCCAAAATTATTGTCAGATAAGCGGACACAAGGCCTAGCTGCAAAAATTCGTTATTTCCCTACCATTTTTTACAATAAATACCGTTCTACGCTTGAAGAAGAAGTCAGCACTCAGCAAGATCTATATTTGGTTTTGGATGGAGTAGAGGATCCTAGAAATTATGGAGCCATACTTCGATCGGCTGCTGCCTTTGGAGTGAAGGCTGTGTTTGTTGCTGAAAAACACCAATCTCCTTTGACTGGTGTTGTGGCTCAGGCTTCTGCTGGACAATGCTTTCGGGTTCCTGTGGTTGTGAGTTCTAGTCTAAAAAAAATCTGTGACGATTTTAGGGAGTGGGACGCTGAAATTTTAGTTCTTGAAGGTGAATCTAAGCACGACTTAGGAACGGTTCTGAAAACCATTAGCAAAGAAAAAAAATCCATTTGCTGGGTGGTTGGGGCAGAAGGGCGTGGCGTGAGGCCAGGCATGCTTGAGCTTGCCACGCGCCAAGTACGCATTCCTTTAAGTTCTGGAGTCGAGAGCCTCAACGCCTCTGTTGCAGCTTCCATTGCGTTGTATGCGACAAGAGAGAGTTTGTCATAGTCTGTTGATTTCGGCTGTCCTTAGGAGATGCGAGTGTTTCTCTACTGCGCTTAGCATCATTTTTTTGATAGCCTCTGCGATGAAATACTGATTTCTAAAGCATTTTCTTGATATATCGCGCCATTTGGTTTACTCAAAAACACTGCTATATTTGAGCGCTGGTGTAGCTCAGTTGGTAGAGCACCGGTTTTGTAAACCGGCGGTCGCGGGTTCGAGTCCCATCACCAGCTCCAGTTCTTGTTCTATGACTCTATTGGAGAGTTACCGAAGTGGCTAAACGGGGCAGACTGTAAATCTGCTGACTTATGTCTTCGATGGTTCGAATCCATCACTCTCCACCAAATTAAAAAAAATCTTTTTAAATTCAAATACTTGCAGAGAAATTTTTTAGCCTGAAACATGTGGTGAAGCAACCCTACAATTTTTTGCTCTATATTTTTTGGCATCAAGGGAAGTTATAATTTTTTTAAATGCGCAAATATTTTTTATTGATGGCACTTTTTAGTTCTCCTTCACAAACATACTCAGCAAATGCTGCTAACGCTAATTTGGATTTATGCAATAACGGTAATGGAAATGGTTGCCATAATTATGCTTTGAAGTTGAAAGAAGGCGGTAACCAAGAGGAATCCAAATCATATTTTGAACAGGGTTGTAAATTGGGCACAGCATACTCATGTGTGCTTTTAGCTGATTTGGCATTTAAGAATAATAATCCAGGGCAGGCATTATCTTTCTATAATCAAGCATGCACGATAGGTTTGCCGGCCGCTTGCTTCCACGCTGGGCTTTTAAATATTGGTATTAAAGAATATTCAAAAGGCACAGAACAATTGAAAAAATCCTGTGGTGATGGTCGCGCTGGTTTTATTTGTGAGGGATATAATAACGCCGTTAAAATATCTAATCCAAAAGACTGGGATATTGTTCAGAGCTTTTCAAAAAAATCTTCTAAAGAAGTATTGGCCACGATAGCAAGTAACCAAGAAAAATCAGTGATTGCAGAGATGGGTTATATGGTTCATTGCATTTATCCCTCCAATAAAGCAAGTTGTGCAAAAATTCATCTTTACAGCCAACAACGCGCCCAGCAATCACTTGTTCGATGGACTTTAAGTAGTATCAAAACTAACTTAATCATCACGCTTGCTGATCAACCTAAAGCCAAAGCCAACTTTCCTGAGATATGGCAGCAAGTCGTTGCGGAAAATGTGACTTACAATTACATTGTAGGCTTTATAAAAGCATGTCAGCCAAATGATCAAAAAAAGCTCACAAATTCTTTGGAGATCTTAGAAAATATTCAAGTGCCGCAACTAAAAAAAATGAAACCTTTTAAAATAAAAATTGCAGATGGAAAGTTGTTCGATTCTGTAAAACAGTTTTTTCAAACGGGTGGAAAAGTGGCATGCAAAGGCTTTAAAAAAGAAGATATAAGAGTTTTTGCTGCAACCGCATTTGAGGGCCAGGTCGATCTTGATATTTGGGCTACTGATTTAAATACTAAGGTAATACAGATTTCGGATGGGCTAAAGGTTCCGATATTGAACTAGGGTGGCAAATGAGTGATTTGTTAAATCAGCTGACGATTATGTACAAACAAAATGAGAGCTTGTGCGTGGCATTGTTTAGCACAGCCTTAGTTTGTTTTTTGTTCGCAAAGAAATCTTTTGGAGGGAAGTTTTTTCAAAATTCAATGTCATTGAATGAGTTAGCGGATGCTCTTTTTGGAGCATCATCTTATCAGGAAAAATCCATTGAAAAGGCTTTTGGCGTTCTGCCTACTGGAACATATTTAGAAGGAAAGATTTCTGGTCAAACGATACGGCTTCATAAAAAACTGATGGAGCATGCTTTTTTTATTGAGGCTTTTGTTTGTTGCGATATCAAAGTTAGCTTTAGTATCCGAAATAAAACACTTGTTCATCGACTACAGGAAGCCATTAAGGATCCTGCTTTAATTGGGCTGCAAGACGTTGATACAAGTTTGCGTGATTTATATGTTCACTCAACCAATGCTTTGGGGGCTTTGAAACTCTTGGGTGCATCTAGTGTAAAAAAATATCTTTCATTACTTAATTCACATCGGTATTTTGAATCTTTAAATTTATGCTCACAAGAAGAGTCTATGGATTTCTTCCATCGTCATACTATCACGTCAGGTAGTTCTGGAATCTTATTAGTGGGATCATTTCTTTATTCGTCTAAGGCTGACTCAGCAGAAATTACTGCTGAGTGGGTCACGCTCATTAAGGAATTGATATCTATAGTAGATGAAT